>OLGD01001381.1_pt1 | contig 37092 bp, 34 predicted proteins | sample 1605311 | NCBI WGS metagenome assembly OLGD01 (sample SAMEA3888917, study PRJEB22519) | human gut metagenome | biome: human gut; feature: human-associated habitat; material: faeces | place: Denmark | collected 2010
ATTTTTCAATTCTCCTTTTTTTTTGCTTTCTTTGAAGCTGATTTGGATAAAATAATCAATTAATGGACGACATAATAACTATAAACATAAAAGTAATTAAGAAACTATGAAACAAGAAGAAGAGAAATTGACCGGTTTGCCGGAAAATGCATTCCGCGAACTGAAACCGGGCGAAGTCTACAACCCTTTGATGAGCCCCGACAAGAAGTATCCGGAAGTTAACCTTTGGTCTGTGTTATGGGGTATCGCTATGGCTATCCTCTTTTCGGCTGCGGCAGCTTATCTGGGGTTAAAAGTAGGTCAGGTATTCGAAGCCGCCATCCCTATCGCAATCATTGCCGTAGGCGTATCGGGCGCTGCCAAACGTAAGAATGCGTTAGGCGAAAACGTCATTATCCAATCCATCGGTGCCAGTTCCGGCGTCATCGTGGCAGGTGCCATCTTCACCCTGCCCGCCCTATATATCCTGCAAGAGACTTATCCGGAAGAAATCACGGTCACTTTTACCCAGGTATTCATCAGTTCATTGCTGGGAGGCGTACTGGGCATTCTCTTTCTCATCCCTTTCCGTAAATACTTTGTCAGCGACATGCACGGTAAATATCCTTTCCCCGAGGCAACAGCCACCACACAGGTGCTTGTATCGGGCGAAAAAGGCGGAAGCCAGGCAAAACCGTTGCTGATGGCAGGTATTATCGGTGGTCTATACGATTTCATTGTGGCTACATTCGGCTGGTGGAACGAAAACTTCACTACGCGAGTATGTGGCTTTGGCGAAATGCTGGCGGAAAAGGCAAAACTGGTGTTCAAGGTAAATACCGGTGCTGCCGTACTCGGTCTGGGCTATATCGTAGGTCTGAAATACGCTTCTATCATCTGTGCCGGTTCACTGGCTGTCTGGTGGATTATCATTCCGGGGATGTCTATGATTTGGGGAGACAGTGTACTGAACCAATGGAACCCGGAAATCGCAGCTACCGTAGGCAGTATGGCGCCCGAAGAAATATTCAAGTATTATGCCAAGAGCATCGGTATCGGCGGTATCGCTATGGCGGGTATCATCGGTATCATCAAGTCATGGGGCATCATCAAGAGTGCCGTAGGACTGGCAGCTAAGGAAATGGGTGGAAAATCCAATGTAGAAGCCAGCGTGAAACGTACACAACGTGATATATCCATGAAGATTATCGCTATCGGTTCTATCATAACATTGATACTGGTGTTCCTGTTCTTCTACTTCGACGTGATGCAGGGAAGTCTGCTACATACAGTCGTAGCTATTTTGTTGGTAGCCGGTATTGCATTCCTGTTCACCACGGTGGCTGCCAATGCTATTGCAATTGTAGGTACGAACCCCGTTTCCGGTATGACACTGATGACACTGATCCTTGCATCTGTAGTGATGGTATCTGTCGGGCTGAAAGGTCCCGAAGGTATGGTGGCTGCATTGGTTATGGGTGGCGTTGTTTGTACGGCGCTGTCTATGGCAGGCGGTTTCATTACCGACCTGAAAATCGGTTACTGGTTGGGCAGCACGCCTGCCAAACAGGAAACATGGAAATTCCTCGGAACCATTGTTTCCGCTGCAACCGTGGGTGGCGTAATGATAATCCTGAACAAGACATACGGCTTCACCAGCGGACAGCTTGCAGCCCCGCAGGCTAATGCAATGGCAGCAGTTATCGAACCGTTGATGAACGGTGTAGGCGCTCCGTGGTTGCTTTACGGTATCGGTGCGGTACTTGCCATTGTGCTGAATGCATTCAAGATTCCGGCCCTCGCATTTGCATTGGGTATGTTTATCCCGCTGGAACTGAACGTCCCTCTGGTGGTGGGCGGTGCCGTCAACTGGTATGTGACAAGTCGTAGCAAAGATGCTGCCCTCAATGCAGAACGCGGTGAGAAAGGTACGTTGCTGGCTTCCGGTTTCATTGCCGGTGGTGCCCTGATGGGAGTAGTCAGTGCGGCTATGCGCTTTGGCGGCATCAATCTGGTGAACGACGCCTGGGTAAACAACACCTGGTCCGAAGTGCTGGCACTGGGTGCTTATGCACTGCTGATAATCTACTTAATCAAGGCCTCAATGAAAACAAAATAAGAAAGATTTATGAAAGTAATTTTATTTTTTACAGCATTGTTTATGTCAACTCTGCTATCTGCCCAAAAGCCCGTTGAGATGCCCTTGTGGCCCAACGGGGCTCCAAATACAAACGGCCTGACAGGCGACCAGGAAGATTTGAACGGCGGCCGCGTGGCTAATGTTGTCAATCCGACTATCACAATCTATCGTCCGGCAAATCCTAACGGTATAACCATCCTAATGTGTCCGGGCGGCGGGTATGCCCGCCTGGCCATGAACCATGAAGGTCATGACATGGCTTCCTGGTTCAACACACAGGGAATCACCTATGCCGTTCTGAAATACCGCATGCCGAACGGACACCGCGAAGTTCCCCTCTCCGATGCGGAGCAGGCTATCCGCATCATTCGCCAGCACGCCAAAGAATGGGGCATCGATCCTAATCGTGTAGGCGTTATGGGAGCATCTGCAGGCGGACATCTGGCCGCTTCACTCTCCACCCTTTACAGTAGTGACGAGACTCGTCCGGATTTCCAGATCCTGCTTTATCCCGTCATTTCCATGGTACCGGGTATCACCCACGGAGGTTCCCGCCAGAACCTTCTCGGCAATAACCCGACAAAGGAACTGGAAGAAGCTTATTCTCTTGAACGTCGCGTATCAGCCCGTTCTCCGCAAGCCTTCATCGTGCTTTCTGCGGATGACGGTGCCGTACCTCCCATGAATAGTATCGGCTATTTTCTGGCCCTCAACGAACAGAAAGTTCCTGTTTCCATGCACATCTACCCTATCGGCGGACATGGCTGGGGGTTCCGTGACAACTTCACTTACAAACGTCAGTGGACAGAAGAACTGGAAAAGTGGTTGCGTGACGGACTAAAATTTGAGAAGAAATAAAAATCATTATAGCTCATGAAAAGACTGACTTTTATCACCTGCCTCGCCTTGCTTCCCCTCGCCCTTCCGGCACAGGAGGACCGCTACGAACAGTTGACAAACCCGAAGTTGACCCACATCAACAAAATGTCTCCCCGAAGTACATTCACTTCTTACATAAGTGAAGAAGATGCCATCGTCAATGACCGGACTAATGGAACCTATCGTCTTTCCCTCAATGGAAAGTGGAAGTTCAACTACGTGGAAAATTTTGCTGACCGGCCTACGGACTTTATGAACGCACGTACTGATGTCAGCCGCTGGCCGGATATCAACGTACCGGGCAACTGGGAATTGCAAGGTTTCGGCACACCTATTTATGTCAATCAGCCTTACGAATTTTGTTCCAAGGGCTACGAGCCATATTGGGACAAACCCAATCCGCCATACGTGCCCAAGGAGTGGAACCCGACAGGTACCTACCGCCGCGAGTTTACCGTAGGCAACGACTGGGATGGAAAAGAGATTTTCATGAGCGCGGATGGTGTACGCGGCGCCGCATTCTATTACATCAACGGTAAGTTTGTAGGCATGAGTAAAGATTCCAAGACTCCCGCCCGCTTCAATGTAACCGCTATGGTGAAGAGAGGCAAAAACATGATTGCCATTCAGGTACACCGCTTTTCGGATGCCAACTATCTGGAGTGTCAGGACTTCTGGCGCATCAGCGGTATAGAACGTGATATTTATCTCTATGCCACTCCCAAGATTTACATTGCCGATTTCAAGGCAGAAACTCCGCTGGATCCTTACTACAAAGACGGCATTCTGAAGCTGAAAGTGAAGCTTGCGAACGAAAGCGACATCAAATCCCCATATGTAGTGTCCTATCGTCTGCTGGATAATGAAGACCAACAGGTCACCCAATCGTCTACCCGTGTGGAAGGCGACCAGACCGAGGTGGAATTTACCAAGAAAACCCTTCGTGGCGTAAAACAGTGGACAGCCGAAACTCCCAATCTCTATACACTCGTCATCAGCCTGAAACGCACGAACGGCGAAGTGATAGAAGCCACCAGCTGCAAAGTGGGTTTCCGTACGGTCGAGATTAAGGACAAGCAGCTTCTTGTGAATGGCGTACCCATTCTTGTGAAAGGGGTCAATGTTCACGAACATAATGAATACACCGGACATTATGTTCCGGAAGAGCTCATGCTGAAGGATTTCGAACTCTGGAAGAAATATAATGTGAACACGGTGCGTACCTGCCACTATCCGCAACAGGAACGTTTCTACGAACTTTGCGACCAGTACGGCATCTATGTGATTGATGAAGCCAATATCGAAAGCCACGGCATGGGATACGACCTGCGTGTAGGCGGCACTTTGGGCAATAATCCGCTGTTCATGAATGCCCACCTCGACCGTACCATGAATATGTACGAACGTGATAAAAACCATCCGTGCGTAATCACCTGGTCATTGGGCAACGAAGCCGGAAACGGACTGAATTTCTATGTCACTTACAATACATTGAAGATGCTCGATAACCGTCCCATACAGTACGAACGTGCCGGATTGGAGTGGAACACCGACATTTATTGTCCGATGTATTCTTCTCCCCAGAGCATTGAAAAATATGCGCAAAATAAAGAAATGACACGTCCGCTCATCTTGTGCGAATACGCTCACGCCATGGGTAACAGTCTTGGCAACTTTCAGGACTATTGGGATATCATCGAAAAATATCCCATATTGCAGGGTGGCTGCATTTGGGACTGGGTAGACCAGGGCTTCGCCGCTAAAACCAGTGACGGACGTAAATATTGGACTTATGGTGGTGATTATGGTGAGAACGGCACTCCTTCCGATGGGAATTTCTGTATCAACGGTGTGGTCTATCCTGACCGTAGTGTTAAACCGCAAACCATCGAAATGGGTAAAGTTTATCAGAACATCAAGTTCATTAAATTCGACCCGCAAACCAGTACGGTACAAATCCGTAATGACTTCTCATTTACCGATCTGAATAAATACGACTTCCATTACATCGTCCGCGATCATGGAAAGGAAATTTATAAAGGTAAGATGGATAACATCAATGCAGCTCCGGGAAAGACGGCAACCAGCCCGTTCCTCCAAGGTATTCCTAAGGAAAAGAATACCGTAGGAGATGTACGCATCGAGTTCTATGCAACTGTACGCAAAGCCGAACCGTTCTTGCCTGTCGGCACGGTAATCGCCCGTGAGCAAACCTATGTTCACCCGTTCTTCAAGAAAGAAGTTGCCTATCAGGCTCCTGCCAAAATGGAAGAAGTCTTCTCACAAGTTGTTTTCAGCGGTGACGGTTTCAAAGCAGCTTTTGATAAGCAAAGCGGTTTGTTGGTATCTTATGTCTACAATAAGCAGGAATATATTTATGACGGGCAAGGTCCGCGTCCTTTCTTCTGGCGGGCTCCTACTGATAACGATTACGGAGCCAAACTCCCCGTCCGCTTAAAAGCGTGGAGAGAAGCCAGTTATCAGACGCTTAAGGCCGAGTCATTCAATGTCTCTAAAGAAGGGGGTAATTCTATTGTGAAAGTAGCTTACCGCTTCCCGCAGACAGATGCCCGTTGGGAAATCACCTACAAGGTATATGCCAACGGTATCATCAAAGTGAACAACCGCTTTGTTGCTGAAGGAACAGAAACTCCAATGATTCCACGCGTCGGTCTGCGTATGCAGTTATCAGAGACACTGACCAATCTTACTTATTACGGCCGTGGCCCGGAAGAAAACTACCGTGACCGTCGCACATCCCAGTTCATCGGAGAATATACCACTCCAATCAAGGATTTGTACGAACCGTATATTCGTCCGCAAGAGAATGAACACCGCACAGATATCTACTGGTGCGCCCTCACCAACAAGCAAAAAGGTGGTTTGCTTTTTATTGCCGACCGCACATTTGAATTGAATGCTTCCAATTATCCGCTCGGTAGCCTGGACAGTGGTGAAACAATCGACAATGGCGCTCCGCGCACAGCCAATACCAACCATCGTCACCTCACTGATCCGCAACCGGAAAAGATGGTGGATATGTTTATTGACTATCGCATGATGGGTGTTGGCGGTGACAACAGTTGGGGAGCTATGGCACACGAACCGTATCTGATTCGTCCCGGTGTGGAGAATGCTATCGAGTATGGTTTCTCCATCGTACCGTTTGACAAAAAGACGGATTACAAAAATTTAATTTATCAATATTGAATTTAATCTGTCCAATTTAAGGATTTTTGAAAAGGATGTCGTACTTTTGCGGCATCCTTTTTATTTATATTAAAAACGAAAGAACAATGAAAACAATGATTACACTCCTGTTCAGTGCACTTTGTGTGGCTACAGTCAGCGCTCAGACAGATGACAAAGAGAATGCCATGCTGAACAATGGAATAAAATTTCTGGATATTCCTTACGTAGCACACACGTTGGAAGTAACCGACGGTGAAGAAGAACTTATCATCAATTGTGATGAAGTGGACTGCACTACTTTTGTAGAATATGCTCTCGCCATGGCCCTCTCTCCTACTGAAGACGGTCAGGTGGCCGAAGGTGACTTTGCCGATAAACTTCAGATGATCCGTTATCGTGATGGAAAAATAAGCGGTTACCCTTCCCGCTTGCACTATATTGCAGACTGGGTAAACAATGGAGTTCGTAATGGCTTTCTGGAAGATGTAAGTGCTTCTTACAGCCCGTACACACAAAAAGTTTCTCTTTCTTATATGTCTTCTCATCCGGAATTGTATAAACAGTTGAGCAACTCTCCACAAAACGTAGCTAAAATGAAAGAGATTGAAAGCTCATTGTCCGGACAAGAATTCCATTATATTCCCAAAGACCAACTTCCATTCAATGGTCTGCCCTGGATTAAGAATGGTGATATTATTGCCATCACAACAAATACTCCGGGACTGGATGTAACCCACATGGGTATTGCATTCTATGTAGATGGCAAACTCAGCCTGTTACACGCTTCCTCCAAAGAAAAGAAAGTGGTAGTTTCTAAGGTTGCTCTGGGACAAATGTTGCTAAGTAATGACAATTGGACAGGAATCCGGGTGCTGAGGATGAAGAAGTAAAAATTGATATTCTATAAACAGAATGCGGGAGTTTCGATTTGTTCGAAACTCCCGCATTCTGTTATAGGATCTTTTTAGTCGGAAAACGCTGCATTTCCCGCAAACGTTTTTCTATTTTTTGCCATCGAAAAGTCGAAGTATCTCTTCTTTGATATAATCCACATCTTCATCCGTCACCCAAGGACCGGCAGGAATACACAAGCCCCTATTAAACAAACGTTCAGAAACGCCATTCACATAGCAAGGATTATGGGCATAAACAGGCTGTAGATGCATAGGCTTCCACAAAGGACGGGTCTCAATCCCTTTTTCGTCTAATTTACGGCGCACTTCATCATAATCAGTGCCTGTCTTTGCAGGATCTATCAAGATAGTAGACAGCCAGTAATTAGCATTAAAACGATCATCAGGATTAGATTTCAAAGTAATACCATCCACACCTTCAAACGCCTTTGCATAAAGGGCGTGTACATGGCGGTGATGTGCGATATGCTCATCCAATACAGTCATCTGCCCACGGCCGATACCCGCACATATATTACTCATACGATAATTGTAGCCAATCTTTTCATGCTGGTAATGAGGGAAAGGTTCACGAGCCTGAGTAGCATAAAACATGGTCTGCTTCTTTGCAGCTTCATCAGGAACGATAAGGGCACCACCACCTGAAGTAGTGATCATCTTATTGCCATTGAAAGACAGGACACCGAACGTGCCGAAAGTACCGCACTTTTGCCCCTTGAACTCGGAACCCAAAGCCTCTGCGGCATCCTCCAGAACTGGAATATCATATTTAGCGGCTATCGCGCAAATCTCATCAATCCTGGCAGGCATACCGTAAAGGTGAACAGGAAGAATAGCTTTAGGCTTCTTCCCTGTCTTCGCAATCCTATCCTTAATGGCTTCTTCCAGCAAAACAGGGTCCATATTCCAGGTATCCTCCTCACTATCGATAAACACGGGAGTTGCCCCCTGATAAGCAACCGGATTGGCAGACGCACAAAACGTAAACGACTGGCAGATTACCTCGTCACCGGCTCCTACACCAAGTTGGATTAATCCCAGATGAATGGCTGCCGTACCTGCTGACAAGGCAACCACTTCCTTATTCTGTCCTACAAAATGTTTCAGTTCTTCTTCGAAAGCATTCACGTTAGGTCCCAAGGGGACAACCCAGTTCGTATCGAAAGCTTCCTTAATAAAAGCCTGCTCCTTGCCGCTCATATGAGCGAGGCAAAGATAAATTCTCTTGTCCATTTTTAATAAAATAAATCAGATTTATTCAGTAGAAGAATCCTTCTTCTGCCTTATATAATAGGGTATAAACAGCCAACAGCATAATCTATAAATATGCTTCCGGTTGAAAGTTTCCATAATTTTCACCATGACCAGGATATAAATCGCATTTCTTTGATAAAAAAAGAATGCGTTGTCGAGATAGTTCTGCATCCATTTTATTACTGTTAGGAAATGAAGCAACTACTTTTAATCCCGGTATAAAAGCATCACCAGTGAACAAACTATTTCCAAGCTTATAAGTCAAGCAACTTTTGTCATGTCCAGGAGTCTCGTAAGCCTCTATTACGACACTTCCATATAGATCTATAACATCTCCCTCATTCAGTTCTCTAATTCTATTACAATGTTGAAGTACATAAGGGTATAAGTTATAACGCGATAAATTCAATTTATCGGAGTATAAACCTGCTTTTCCAAAAGATGAGGTGTAAATAGAAATTTCCGGATATTCTTCAACAACTGAATTCAAACCATATATATGATCGAAATGAGAATGAGTAATAAATACCCCCTTTAGAGACAGATTCCGCCTATTTATGTTATCAATTATAGGATCGGAATCTCCACAATCAATTAAAAAACATATTCTATAATTGCTATTCATTATCAAATAAGTATTAGACTCAAATACCGAATTGACAATTCGAACAATTTCAACCTCTTCCACTCTATCCATCAACAAAGAGGACCGTTTAAAGTATTCCATTTGACCAACCTGTCAATCAGGAATATTCCGTCCCATGGCATTTCGAAATTCAGCATCCTTCCTATCAAAGGACATCGCGCAACGCCTAACATTGTAGCCTGATTTGCAAAATCAATAGCTTTAGCTTCGGGAGCAGCAAGACCTATCGTCTGAATATAATCTTGAATATGTACCAATGCATCATTTATATGTTCCACAGGATGTACCATGAGTACACGTGAATATACAGGTTTACAAAGTTCATTGTCCTCTGAATAAAGTACCGTCCATGACATAGTATTACTGCCCCAAACCTTCCCCTTAAAATCATATACTCCTCTGGATGAGTGGACAGCAGATATCTGTTCTGGTGACATGAACGGTTGGGGTATCTGAACTTCCGTTTTGGGAAAGACTTCTGCGAGAATTTCACAGAAACGTTCGGGCATAACTGCCCCTCCTTTTTCAATATAAAGATTGTGAGGAGAGGCACAACCGGACTGATCAAAAACAGAAACATCCACAGACACCCGTCTCGCCAATTTCTTTGCAGCCTGTTCCGATGAAAGTTCTTCCTTGGCTATAACCGCATAAGATAATTTAGGACCAAAAATAACTGTTTCACTATCAATCATGGAAGGATAGTTTGCTACCGTTTCGACAGCCTCTTTCCCTCCCCACGCAATTCTGACATGGGAAGACTTGGACATTAAATCTCCCAATCTTCTGGCATCCCTAGAAAAGTAAACTACAGCTACGGTATCCATCAAGTCCGAACCTTCAAGTGTATAGCCGTCTTCTGTTGTATAAGTAACTCCTTCAAATGCACTCAAAAGAGACGAGAACACACCGTTGTCTTTTGCAGACACCTTCAGTAAGTTCACATTTTTAGTTATGATGCATTGAACCAAAGCAAATACACCCAATATCTGTACATTTCCAGCCATCCAATGGCATACAAGCCCCCGGGAATTAGCCCTTAAGAAATGTTTGGGGGAATTGGGAAAATGTAAGAAGGTATCACAATACTTTATATTCCCTTTAAGCCCCTCTTCAGCAATCTGTCTTAAATGGGATGCTTCACACCAATTGGACAAAAATAATAAGCCTTTGTCTTTCAGGAAAGAAAAGCGAGCATCAGACAGCCACTTTTTAGATACTTCACCAATTATGCCAATCAATGCTTCAATTGGCTGCTGTCTAAGCCAACCCAATTTTTCATTTAGGCAAGAAATAATATTCTGTAATTGCTCTTCTCCTGTATTCCCTTTCAGTGTTCCTCTAAAATACTGAATATCCAGATGGGAATCTACTTTTGTTTCTATCCCCACTTTCTGCTGGAACGTCAACTTAGAGGAAAGAATATCTCCACATCCTCTGACTTCCGCTTTTTTCAATCTTCCGACAATGCGAAATCTCTGCCCGGGGCGTCCATAAGGGCAAGGTGAATCTTCCAAGATACCTATATCATCTGTCAATACCACATTACCAGGATAGGAATGCGGGATAGGAGTGACAAATTCAAGCATACCTTCCTCTCCTGCCGGAAGGATACCTCTTGTAACAGTGTCACGTGCCAGTACTTTCACATAAGAAGAAGCGTGCTTACAGCCACAAGGACAATCCGGATAATTTAAGCCCATCTGCTCTGTGAATCCATAAATATCAATAACATCTTCCGGCTGAAGCCCAAAGCACTGTGCCAATTGACTATTAAAGAGCTCCTTATCTATTTTCTCGCTTTCCAGCTTTTTCCAGCCACCGATATGAATAATCTTGGAGCCCTTGGGTAAATGCAATTTCACACCTGATTTTAAAACAGACTTCAATACATTCTGATATAAAATATAAGTAAAGCCAAAAACAACAACAGATTGTTCCGAAGATAATTCTTTTATGAATGTCTGGATACCTTCCACATCAAAATAAGAGAGATTATTTTCATCCGCCTTCAAGAAATAACCTACCTTGCTTGCAAACTTAAGATATCCGGTCACTGCCGCAAATCTTGCTCCAAGGAGCTTTCTAGACGCAGAACGGGGATCTATATCCATAATCAAGAAAGGTTTTCTTTCCTTTCCAATGAATTCACTAACCACCTTTACCATTGCTTTACCTTGTCTTTTTGCGGTTATCTTATCAATAACAACAGTACTCGGTATTCCTGAAGTGGCAGAGGACTGCAATGCCAAAGTCAAGTCTTCTTTGGGAACTGAATTCAAATTAAATCCAAGTTCTTTGAAGACACTTACAGCCACAGGCGGAATTTCACTCACCGAATGAATCGGATTATGAGGATTAAAACTCTTCCGTTCACAAAAATGCCGATACATCTCATTGTGGTCATAGTGGAAAATAAGCTCATTATGCAGAGCTTCCATAAATAAATTATTACATTCCTCACTCCCGTCATAAGGAGGTCTGTTCAACAATTCTTCAACCATGCTTTGTTCATTCATAATCATTTCAATAATAACCGCTGTATCTTACCTGATGTCGTTTTAGGAATACAATCAATATGCTCTAAGAAAACCGGTACTTTATAATTTTCCACCAATGCCGCCATCTCCTTTTTGATTTTTTCATCATCCTCTTTGGTCAAACTGCCAACAATGAAAGCTTTTACAACTTCTCCCATCACGTCATCATGCACACCAACACATGCGGATTCTTCAATGCCCGGAATTGAGTTTAAAACCTCTTCCACCTCTATCGGACTGACTTTTTTCCCACCGACATTGATAATCTCTTTTTTACGGCTTTTCAAATAAAGATACCCGGAACTATCAATATAGCCCCAGTCGCCGGTTTTAAAATAACCATTATAAAAATCATTGCTAAAAATATTTTTAGGCACCCCCCAGTATCCGGAACAGACATGTCCTCCTTTTACACATAACTCCCCCTCTTGTTCTGCCGTCAACAAGTTTCCACATTCATCAAATACGGCAATTTCTGTATTAGGAGAAGCCTTACCCACTGAGTCCAGATGCTTCATATCGGCATGAAAACTAATAAAGGCACTTCTCGAAGCCTCTGTCAACCCATAATGCATACATATTTTTGTATCAGGCAATAGCCTCATTAATTTTTCTTTCTCCGTTATCGGCATATATGCACTTCCTATTTCTATATACCTCAATTGAGAAGCATACCGGGCAATTCTGTCCGCACTCATTTTTGCAATATATGCCCAACTGGCAGGTACCATACCAAAACCGGTGACCTTGCACCTTTCTATTTCACCGAAGAATTTCTTCATGCTGGCAAAACTGCCCAACAGGACTAAAGTAGCACCCTTGACTAATACACACCTTAGTCGGCCTAATCCGAAAGAATGGCTGATGGGTAAAGCCAACAATTCAATATCCTTGGAAGTATTACCTATAAAAGTATTTATATTGTCTGCAGCGGACAACTGGTTGAAATAAGACAACACCACCCCTTTGGGCATACCTGTAGTGCCGGTAGTAAACAGGAGGTCCGCAATATCCTTATCTTGAGGAAAAACTACATCAAAAACCTTATCAGATCTTACTTCAGTAAACGGAAGAACCTCATATTCCTCCTTATTTCGTAACTCACCGATAATCATGGAAGGAGCCGCACAATCAATAATTCTTTTCAAGCGGATTACATTGGTCTCCGGATCAATCGGAACGCAAATACATCCTGCCAAATGTGCTCCAAAATATGCATAAATGAAATCAATATTCTTACTTGCTGAAACAATAACCCGTTCACCTTTTTTCAAACCTTTAGAGATGAAATAGGCGGCAGCCTGCTTTATATTGTTCCATAGAACATAATAAGAGACAGTCGTTTCTCCCGAAATAACAGCTGTCTTTTCGGGAGAAACGATTGAATGTTGATATATGATCTCCTCTATCACCATAATTATTTCAACTTTTCCTCTACAGCTTCTATAATATCATGGACATCTTCCAAATCCATCATTTCTTCCGGCTCAAAATTTATATCAAAAGCCTCTTCTACATTAGATAGGATTGTCAAATGTCCCATAGAATCCCATTGCGGGAAATCACCGATTGTACTATTCTCGTTAACATTAGGTACTTCTGTTTCACAAACTGAAGCGACAATTTCAAATACTTTTTCTTTTACACTCATATAATTTACTTATTTATAAATGACATAATCTGTTCTACAACTTTATTAGCCGATAATCCGTTTCGTTCCATCATATAAGGATAGTCACCCACTATGGAAAAACTATCTGAGGCTCCTATTTTCAATAATTTAGGATGTGAGTTATATTGTGATAAGTAATCTGCCAAGGAGTCACCCATACCGCCAACTATACGATGTTCCTCTAATGAAACAATGAAAGATGTATCAAAATCTATGACTTCAATATCCAAAGGTTTTATGGTATGCATATCAACAACAGAAGCAAAAACTCCTTTCCCAGCTAAAATTTCAGCAGCTTGCATAGCAATATGTACCATACTCCCAGTAGCTATAATCTGCAAATCCGTACCTTTCCGTAGTATGACAGATTTACCCACTTTGAAATCAAAATCCTCATGATAAACAATAGGAGTTGCAGTCCCCCCATACAAACGAATATACACAGGACTGTCCATTTGTACGACTGTTTTAAGAGCTTTCATAGCCTCCAATGCATCGCAAGGAGCTATCACTGTCATGTCAGGAATTGTTTTCATCAGTGCGATATCCTCTAAAGCATAGTGAGTATTTCCCATTAGTGTCAACGAGAATCCTGAACCAATCCCCACCAGAATTTGTGCAGAGTGCATATACCCCAGAAATTGGCGAACTTGTTCAAAGCAACGCATTGAAACAAAACAAGCCTGAGCTACAGATATTGTTTTATATCCTTCATCTGTCAATCCAGCTGCCACTCCAATCATATTTTGCTCAGCAATTCCTAAGTTGAAAAATTTGTCTGGATACAGAGATTTGAATTTATCAAGTCCTGCAGGCGTTGACATATCAGCTGAAAGTACAACCACATTATCCTTTTCCCTAACCATATCGGGCAATGTAATGCCAAACATACTTCCACCTTGTCCTAAAGCGGAATAAATTTTAGGATTAATCTTACTATTTTCCATCGTACATCGCTTTTATATCTTCTACGGCTTTTTCATATTTCTTGGATGAAAGCGCACAATGATGCGCCATTTTATTATTCATCAGAAATGAAATGCCATTGGCTTTCACTGTATCCGCAATAATTACCCTTGACACATCAAATGGTTTATTCAAAACACATAGTAGCTCCTCTATAGAATGCCCATTCACCAAATCTACTTCCAAACCGAATGACTTGAATTTATCTTCCAAAGAGTATTGGTTCATGATTTCTTCGGTAGGACCATCTAACTGATAGCCATTTCTATCTACAATTATTATAAGATTATTCAGTTTAAAGTTGGTAATAGACATCAACGATTCCCATACGATTCCCTCATCACACTCTCCATCACCTAATAACACATAGACTTTATTATCCAAGTGCTTTTTCTGCATAGCCAAAGCTACCCCTACAGCATAAGAGAGCCCCAAGCCAAGACTACCTCCTGAGAATTCTATTCCATAAGTCAAATTTCGATGAGGATGTCCATGAAATGAAGTACCATTCTTATCAAACGTAGATAAATCTTCTTCACACAGCAGCCCTTTTTTCCATAAGGCTGTATAGTAGGCTAAAACGCAATGTGCCTTACTGACGATTATTCGATCTCTTTTCTCATCCAATGTATCATTCACGTTGGCTACCGAATAGAGTGCTGCAAATATTTCCATAGCCGAAAAAGCTCCCCCTATATGAGAGCCGTTGCTACCCGTACTTAAAGCCATTTCAAGGGCCTTAAGTTTCATATCACGGCAGTCTTTTCTCAAGTTGCCTGTCTTATTTTCAATCATATTCTATACCCCCCCCGTAATTTTAACAATTTCACCATCAATATATGACGAGTCATCACTGGCAAGAAATGAAACGACCTTAGCCACTTCTTTCGTAGTACCCAACCTTTTCAATGATGTATCGTCAACCAATTGAGCCATCACTTTGCTATCAACAGAAGTACTCATATCTGTATCAAGATACCCCGGTGCCACAGCATTCACTCGAATCTTGGCCGAAGAAAACTCTTTTGCCCAACAAGTAGTCATGCTTATAAGAGCTGCTTTACTGGCTCCATACACAGTATTACCCACAGTTGGCTTCAAAGCAGCAATTGAAGCTACGTTTATTATAGATGCTGATTTTGAACGCAACATCAATTTCACTATTCCTTGTGTAATTTGTAAAGGAGCAAAATAATTCACTTGCATCACCTTATGGGCATCTTCTAGCTTCAACCGAAGTAACCCATCCGTATTCAATATACCGGCGTTATTCACAAGTATATCTATGGTTATTTTTAAAGAATGTATTTCCTTTAAAGCCGTCCGTATGGCATTCTCATCATTCAAATCAAAGTAGACAGGGTATATCCGTACTCCATATTCTGATTTACATTGCATATAGAAAGCATCCTGTTCATCAGTCCGTTTACGAGTACAAGCTATAATATCAGCTCCCTCAGTAACCAATTCTTGCATTATAGCCCTACCTATCCCTCTATTGCACCCTGTAATAAGGGCTATCTTTCCTTCTAATTTTCCCATTCTACTTTTTTATTATCGGTTTTGCAGGATTCCCAAAATAAGTGTACTCACTTTTAGCATCGGTCATCAGTACACTATGACAACCCATTGTTACTTTATGACCTACGCTTAATCCTTGTAACACAATAGAACTTATACCAAAGAAATTAATATCACCAACCGAAACACAGCCACAAATTTGAGTTGAGGGCATTATCACATTATAACTACTTATTTGAGTATCATGACCTATTGTAGAAAAAGCGCCAAAATTATTAAAATCCCCTATATTCACATGGCAACTCAATAGACATCCTACATTAATAAAATTGCCTTTTCCAATAGAACAGTTATTCTCATCCATATATTTTACATCAGGAGAAATTATATTTGGATATTCTATTTGTTCCAGTATGATATTACTCACAATCTTCTGGATAGCAACGGGATTAGCAATTCCTATCACTAGGGCCAACGAACCTATATACGAATTCAACGCATTCATACCCCCCAATACTTCACCGTATTCATTCTTTGTTCCAACTTCTAAGCCGTCATCAAAAAAGCCAAGTAAATTCCAAGTCGGTGTAACCATATTAATCTTTTTCAATACACAAGCAATCTCTCTTCCAAGACCACCCGCACCATAAATAGCAATATCTTTCATTATTTTACAATTTTATCAATTTACCCATTAAAGCAACTATATCATTTTAATCACCTCTTTCCAATTGTACTCTTGCTCTTTAAAGGTTTGTGCAAATACCCGAGAAGCGCATCTCAATACATATGCCGCTCCAAATACAATAAAGAACATTATGAGAATATTCAACGGAAAAACAGCGTTCATCTTATCCGTAAAAAGTGGAGACTGTACTAAATAGATTTCTAAACAAAGACCACCTATAAACTTGATACCCCATCCCCCAATTTTATGTTCAAAGCAAGATTTTAAAAATTGACTATTACATACTTTATAAAAATAATATGTAATAGACAATAAAGGAATCAGAGATATTATTTGCCATTCTCGCACCAAAGTAATTCTTGTAGTCAAAAACATAATACCATAATACAGCACCACATTCAACATCAGTTTAGTAAAATCAAACTTAAAACAAAAATGAAAATCTTTCTTAGAAATGCCAATTATTGCCCCCAACAACATGGGCAAAAACGAAAAAACATATCTTAAAACAGAACCACCATACATGTTAAATCCCAACCCTCTGTCAAATGTAAAAAAACAGCACACAAAAAGTAGTACAAACATCAAAAAGACACCTATCAATTTATGAAGAAAATATCGTTGAATAAAGTAGAGGAAAACATAATATATCATTATGCAACTAATAAACCATCCCCCCCCCCTTTAAAAGAACATCTTTCATGTCATTATGATTATTAAAGAAAAAAGAGGTCAAAATAGCCCAAGCAAAAATAGTAGGATAAATCCGATTGATTCTACGTTTGTACCAATTATCGAATCTTCCCATCCTTCCAAGGAAGAGTGTAAAACCACTACAAAAAAAGAATAAAAAATCACCCATGGCTCCACCCGTAGCTAATACACTATAATCACCATACAAAATTCCCATATGAGAATTTGTAATCAATATCGCAGCAAAGCATTTTAGTACATCTATACTAATATTTCTTTCCTTCATACACTTAATTGTCACCGGTAAAGGCCTCCATTGTCGCCGATGTATCCGAGCTGATACCCTCGCGCACAAAAACCTTCTTTATCGTCATAAACACAATTTTCAAATCCAGCAGAAAAGAACAATGATCCACATACCACACATCCAGTTCAAATTTCTTTGTCCAACTGATAGCATTACGCCCGTTCACTTGTGCCCAACCCGTAATGCCCGGACGAACCTCGTGGCGGCGGACTTGCTCTTTCGAATAAAGAGGAAGATATTGGGGAAGTAAAGGACGGGGACCTATCAGAGACATATCGCCTTTCAGTACATTGATTAATTGAGGTAATTCATCAATAGAGGTAGAACGAACAAACTTACCAATCTTCGTCAATCGTTCCTTATCCGATAACAAATTTCCATCAGCTCCCCGTTCATCCGTCATTGTTTTGAACTTAATGACCTTGAATATCTTTTCATCTTTACCAGGACGTTCTTGTAAAAAGAAAATCCCCGCTCCTTTATTTGCAAAATACAACCAAATACTAATGAGCAATAAAATGGGCCAAACAATTACCAATGCAAAAAATGCAATAATAAAATCAATCAATCGCTTAAATAAGCACAAATACATATATTTAACAAACATAACTTTCACCGGACTATCAAAGATTTTCCCACAAGGCTTCCATTTTGAAAAATTTTTCGAGAATAACTTATAATGCATTATATATATTCAATAAGCCATTCCAAATTATTTCTTGCTTGAAATTTTGAACCCACATAAACCCATTATTAGCATATTCCTTTCTCATTTCATTATTATTCTGCAATTGTAACATAGCCCTTTCTAACCCTACTACATCATTTAAAGGGACTAATATACCATTATAACCGTTTCTTACAGCATCTTTTGCACCTGTGACAGATGTTGTTATCACTGGTATTCCAATAGCAGCCGCTTCTATTAGAACATTTCCAAAACCTTCTCTATGAGTCGGCAAAACAAAAACATTAAAAATTGAAAAATAAGTAGGCAGCTCCATTTTAGGAATCACGCCTAGATGAATCACCCCTGGGTGATTCAACAGATTTAACAAAAAAATCTTATCCGATTTATCTTCTATTTTACCAATAAGGACTAAACGAGAAGATTCATTCAAATTGTATATTTTAGAAAATGCCTCATAGAGTTCTTTAATGCCTTTATCTTTGCATATTCGTCCAATAAATCCATACACGAAAGAATTAGCAAGATCATTATGCAGCAAAACATTTTTCCGCTTCGCTAAATCAATATTGTCAGCTGAAAAGAGATTAAGATCAATCCCATTACTACTCCCTTTATTTATTAAGCACATTTTTTCTTGAGAAAAAATATTTAATTCTATCGCTTGCTCACATAAGGATGGACTTATACAAATTACTTTTGTTGAACATTTACCTGAGAGTCGTTCCATTCCTATTAAAAGTGTTCTCAACACTCCCTTAGTTGTTTCAAAACGAAATCCTCTACATGTATATATCCTCAGTTGTACTTTCAAAAAAAAGGAGGCTAATATTCCTATTAGCCCCATTTTCGGTGTTCCAAAATTAACAATATCCGGCTTAATCTTTTTCAGAGCAATCAACACCTCAAATAAAGTTCTAATATCATTAAAAAGTGAAATGTTCCTCTTTATATGTATTGGGATATAAGTACAGTTTTCTTCTTTACAAAAAGAATCCAAATTCTTAGAACCGCCTGCCATCAAAAAGACTTGAAATCCATGCTCTGACATAAATTTCAATTGTCCTCGCAATAATGAAATACTTGTAGGATGTGTTACTCCAACTACTAGCTTTTTCATAGCAATTATAATCTTCCATCAATCTGTTCTTTTGATAAAACAGATTTCACATCATAAACAACACCCAAATTATTTTTTAACAATTGACGAATATTCTTATCAATAAATTGTTTGTGAGCAACTCCTAAAATAACAGCATCAAATCTTCCACTCAATATTTCCCAATCAGATGTTACAAGATTAATCCCATACTCATTTAAAACCCTTTTGGGATCGGCCCATGGATCATACACCACAATATTATCAGTATATTCCTTTAGAGCCGAATAAATATCAACTATCTTAGTATTACGAATATCCGGACAATTTTCCTTAAAAGCCATTCCCAATAATAATATTTGAGCCCCTTTCACTAAAATTCCCTTTTTATTCATCAATTTAATGACTTGGTTAGCGACATAGTCTCCCATTCCATCATTCAATCGGCGAGCAGCAGACATTATGCGAGGAAACACACCATAGATCTGAGCTTTTTGTATTAAGTAGTAAGGGTCAACGCTAATACAATGTCCACCAACCAACCCTGGTTTCAATTTAATAAAATTCCATTTAGTTGACGCAGCTTCGATCACATCACTAGTGTCAATACCCATAGCATTAAAAATTTTCGCTAACTCATTCATAAACGCAATATTTATATCACGTTGAGAATTTTCTATTATTTTAGAAGCTTCTGCCACTCTAATAGACGATGCTTTATAAGTGCCATTAATTAAAATAGAATTATATACTTTATCAATAATATCAGCTACTTGTGGAGTAGAACCTGATGTAACTTTTTTTATAGTTTCAACTGTATGATCTTTATCACCAGGGTTGATACGCTCAGGAGAATAGCCTACAAAAAAATCAACATTAAAAACCAACCCTGAAGTTTTTTCCACCATAGGAATACATTCTTCTTCTGTCACGCCCGGATATACTGTAGATTCATATACAATAATATCCCCTTTCTTTAAAACTTTGCCTATGGTTTCACTAGCACTCAATAAAGGCTTCAAGTCTGGCCTATTATTAACATCTACAGGAGTAGGAACTGCAACTATATAAAAATTACAGTTTCGAATATCATCAATATTTGTAGTGCACTTAAAGCCATGTTGTTCAATCGCTTCCTTTAATAATTCATTTGAAACTTCCAATGTAGAATCATGAGCAGCATTCAACATATCTACTCGCTGTTGATTCATATCAAATCCAATTGTTTCATATTTTGTAGAAAACAAACGAGCTAAAGGCAGTCCTACATACCCTAACCCTACAACACAAATTCTATAATTCATATCATTTTTATTTAAAATATTTTTAAATACAGAAACCGAAATCATTTTATTTTTATAGGAATATGCTTAATCTATTTTTTATCGGCATCAATCATGGGATAATATTTCAGACCTTTCTTGTTCGTAATGTAATCTTTGTTCCATTGATATTTTTTTTCCACCTCCTCTAAAATTGACTAATACATTGGCATCAACAAAGATTAATAAAAAAGCATATATACATAATTTCACAGACCGTACCATGACACTCTCAATAGCTTTAGCCTTAAGATTCATTTGCCACATTATAGCTATTTTCTTCATGCTACTACATTGATAATAAAGCAACTTCTTAGCGGTTACATTACCCGTCTGATAATAATAGTATGGCATTCCGATATTAGCATACTTATACCCCTCACAATAACGAGCGAAATAATCATAATCTTCACCAACATTCAAATGATGATTATAGCGGAATATCTTCGCATGGTCAAGCCTTACCATTGCTGCTGGGAGCAGCAATGGTAAGGCTTGACCATATCTCATGATATTGGTAGACTTAAAACTATCTACTCCACAGATGCGAAGCGCTTCGAATTTTTTGTCAAAAGTGATACATCCACAACTCACCATACGAACATCGAGATTTGACTCCAAGAATTTAACCTGTACTCCAATCTTATCTTTATGCATCATATCGTCAGCATCTATATAAGCCAGATACTTGCCTTCGGCAAGTTCCAATGCTTTGTCACGTGCCATGCCTCTGCCTACATTCTTTTCCATGTGATAGATACGAAAGCGGGAGTCTGATATTGAGTCCAATATTTGCCGTGTACCGTCAGTAGAACCATCATTAACAATAATACAGATCCAGTTATCGTATGTTTGTCTCAGAATTGAAGCAAGAGCATATTTTATCGTTTTTTCCCCATTATAAACAGGCATAACCAAACACACTAACGGGTATTCATTATTCTTCATTTGCAATTGATTTTAGAAAAGAATTCATCTTAAATCGTACAACATCGTTACTATAATATTTGGTAAAAAGTTGACGTGCGAAAGCGTTGTATAAAGGTGCATCGTTTGCTATATTGCAGATGGCTCGAATGTAATCCTCTTCGGTATTGCAAAGTATCATGCATCTTTCATCTATCTCATATCCCTCGAAGGCTTCAGAGGAGCCAAGAATTGTTTTACCATACATAAGCGCCTCGGCTGTTTTGGTCTTCATACCACCACCGACATGAATGGGCGACACAACCATACGAGCCTGATAGTAGTAATCTGACAAATCATCAATAAATCCATGAATATGAACTTTATCTGTCAGGTTCTTAAAATCAATGGCATCCATTCCCTTTCCTACGACGTGGAGATGCCCGTTAACTTTGGGCATCACATGATTGATAAACCATTGTACTCCCTGAACATTGGCAAAGAAAGATACACCAACAAAAAGATAATCAACCGACTCGTTCTCCATCAGAGCCTTTGTCTGACTTGCTATCTTCATATCAAAGCTGTCATGAAATGACGTAGGGAGCTCCAAATCAGAATTTCGAGCATAGATATCACGTAACAATAGAGAATCCCGCCGATTCAACGTAATGTAATAATCGGCATTCTTGCAACATTTTTTTTCCCAATACAGGACAGATAAATAAAAAGGAATGGCACCTATACCTTTAGTCCTTACATATTCACGAGCGTATCGAATCTCAATATTATGAAAAAATACGATGATTTTTATTAGGGGATATTTTTTCTTTATATATTGACACACCCTTCCTAACAAAGATTGCTGTATGAACACAAAATCATATTTTTCCGAACTAATCCGTTCTTCTATACATTTCAAATAATTATCATTAGAGGAAAAATAAAGCTTAGAAAAACGGCCATTTACAAAGGGCAAATAAATCACTGAAAAGAAACTTTCCAATAGTTCTTGATTTCGTTTATTTACCAGATCAGCTCCACTTTTAGTCTTCTCTATCCTGGAACCGATATAGAGCAATTTATTTTTCATAATTAACACAGAGATAATCGTATGAAGTGGAGAATATGATGTTGGTTATTGAGTTATCCATATAGCTTGTACAGTACCCTCCTCTGACCATAGTGCGACCATGTGTCCATCGCAAAGTCATGACAAGCATAAAGACAATCATCAGATTCATCATTCTTTTATAGCTCGGGATATATGACTTTTTCAAATACCATATCGTTATCAAGCCCAAAAGCCAATGCGAGAATATAGAAAAACGCAAAAAAGCTACTAAATTATAAAAATTTACAATACTGACTATAAAATACAATATTACAATATTTATCACCTCCAGTAATTCTGTTTCATTGTTCTTACTCCTAAACCATAAATAAGAAGCTGTTCCAACCATCGCCATTTGAATACCTATATAATGCAATGTACCTGTTTGTCCGATATTTTGATAATCAAATCGTTCAAGCAACAGATCAAAATATATTCCACTCGGCAAAATACTCATCAACATATCTACAATATTTATTTTCAACGATAGTAAAAACACTATAACTGCAAAGGCAAGTATTATCTTCGTGTTGACCAACTTATAGAAAAATAATGGTAACAACATGATAGCAGATGGATGAATACCTATTGATACCAAAACCAAGCTCCAAACTACCATCCTGCTACTATTTGTTATTTGAAGCGTAAATGCATAAAAAAATATCGCAAAAGCAGCCGAATTTTTCAGAAGTTCACTGACTTGAACAAAAACCAAGAAGCAAAACGTCATAATCAGAACTAACTTAGCAAATATTCTTTGTTCATAGCATTCGTAATATTTCATCAGTCTACGCATACTTAAAAATGTCAGCAGATAAACCAAAAACGTCCAAAGGAAACTTATTGACTGAACATTATCGGTAAGTGCAGTGACAAAAACACTAACAGGCGAAAAGACATAATTCAAAATCTCAATCAAATTCAAATAGCATATTGCTGATATAGGATTCCACCCTTCAAAATATTCAAATGAACTATAATAACGGATGCAATCTGTGTCTTCTACTGTTAATGACTTCTGCGTAAAAGCTAAAAGTCCCCAAAACATAGACATAATGACCAAACACAGTGTTGTCTCTTTTTTAGAGACATTTCGCATAAACAGGACAATCAACGAGAGCACAAAGGCTCCGAATGGCCAAAGCAGGAATAATACAGGAAGGATTAAAAAGTACCACCCCATAGCACTATCCAGCCACTTTTTTTAAAATTCGTTTGAGCGGCCTTGTAACAAACGCTATCATGAAATCCCACTGCATCCGATACATACTCTTTTGCAAATTGAATTTTTTTTTCATAAAAGGATAGTTCGTTTTTAAAAATCTCCAGTTATAACGAATCATGTCCCTTTTATACTTCCATACAGACTTGTTGCGAGCTCCTCCTGTTGCCATCGTTGAAGGAAGATTGATTTGCGCAGCTCGAGAATCGTACATAAAAATCGCACCTTCCGCAGAACATCTCATTATAAAATCGGTTTCCTCACGATATGCATTACCCCTATAGCCAGGGTCGAACTTCACTCTCTTGGCAATGTCAGATTTCATAAGAAGAGCAGCCTGACAAAAAGGGACAACAATAGGTTGCCTAACAGAGTAGATAAACTTTGCATACATGGTTTCGACATTTACTATATCTTTGATATTGTTCGTATATTTCCGATGCTTCTCTATATATTCATCCAAAGTCAATTGTTCTTCACCAGGAGTCATATAATAAGCAATTGCACCACAAGCTTCCACTCTGTTTTCCACACATGTCTGATATAAACGTTTGATAGAACCGGGATAGAGCACACTGTCATCATCACCAAAATAAACCCAATCTGTTTCTACTTCCTTCAACCCCCTATTTTTAGCGGCAGATTGGCGCATATTTACAGGCTGGCGCACATAATGCAATTGTGGAATCTGTTTTTGTAATCGTTTTACCACCTCAGATGTATTATCCTGCGAACAGTCATCCACCAATATGATTTTTTTCACACCTTCTTGCATATAGGTTGGTACCGTTTTCTCCAACAAATGTGCTCTGTTAAAAGAAGGAATAATTACTGTTACAATTGGTTCCATAGTATTTTATGAAGATTTGAAATATTTGAGATTTCTTTTTTTACTTTTTTATTATATTGAAGAGTTTTACCAAATCACAGATGAGACTACGAGAAAAAATCAACGTAAGAAGAGCATATACAAATATACCTGTCAGCGTCCCTGCCACCAATTGCATAATAGGAGTGGAAAATAAATTGGAACAAAAATTTACGCAAACCGCAGTGATAGCACAATATAAGATTTGTGGGAACAACATACACATTTCATCAATAAAATTAATGCCCACTACCTTGTTAACATGTATACTGACGATAAGTAAATCAGCTAAACTATACAATGCCAAGCCAATAGCCATACTATATATACCGAAACCGCAAGTCACAATCAGAATAAAGAGTAAGGCTATCTTTTTATACAGTTCCGAATAAAAAGAATATTCCGGATGCCCTGTAACATTAATAACATTTTTATTTAGTCGCATAACAGGATCAAACATATAACCAATGGCTAATATTTGCATAAAAGGTACACACGGAAGCCACTTATCTGTTAAGACAAGCGATACCAGTGGAGATGCAAGGACTGCCAATAAAGTCATAATTGGTGAAATAATCATGAACGACATTCTTACATATTTCACGAAAAAAGAGCGTAAGCGTTGAATATCATTTTGCACTTCACAGAAAACAGGATAGGCAGCTTGTGTCATAATATTGGAGCAGTTTGCTGGAATGATAAATGCCATAGATTGTCCCCGGCTATAAAAGCCAAGACTAGTAGCATTGAATAATTTTCCTATTACAAATGTATATAGATTTGAAGCAAAAACATTGAGTATATCCGCTCCTAAAACTTTGGTTCCAAAATTAAATATAGCATAGAACGATTGTCTTGAAAAACATAAAGATGGCTTCCATCTACCAAACACCCATAAACATATGGTTCGTATTGATTCGACTATAATATAATACCACACCAATGTCCACACTCCCAAACCATTATACGCCATAAATATGGCTGCAATACCACCCACTATAATTGCAACAACAGATATATGTGCTATTACTCGGAAATTGTAGATGATATAAAATCGGGATTTTTGCACAAGCGTAAAAGAGGAAATAATCAAAGTGATGCCATACACTCTCATTACATCTTTTATTAACGGCTGTGCAAAAAAACGAGCAAGATAGGGAGCTAAAAAAAACAGTATCAAATAGCAAAAGAATCCTACCCCGATGTTTGTATAGAAAGCGGTAGAAAAGTCTTTTTCCGTACGTTTCTGATTTTGTATAAGGGCATTTGAGAAACCTCCGTCAATGAACACCGTTGCCACCGAAATGAATATATATAGTATTGCAATAACCCCATAATCTTCCGGCATCAGAAGACGTGTAAGTATGAGGTTGATAATAAAACCTATCCCTTGCACTGATAATTTCTCTGCAAAACTCCATACAACCGATTTTGCAGCTTTACTTTTAATCCCCTTTTCCATATTACCTTATATAGTATGCCCTCGTTTTTCGCCACAAGCCGCATAATTACAGCCCACTTCTGGAACATCTCCCCCTCCAACCGGTGGAAACGTCAGCTGCCTCTCTGTTGGTTTCGCGAGCCTGTTCCAAACGCTCATATTCACGAGATCTTACTACAATTCAAGAAAGCAAATCCTCCAACATCGTATTTGTTACTTTCCAGTTTTGGATCAGACCTTCGCCATCAATCCTCATACAGACATAATCTCCGAAATTAGTAGCATCCTGACCGAATATATACGGAACATATCCCTCCTTCTCTTTTATAAGTTTTTTATTGGAATCATATATCCTGTAAATCCCCTCATCACAAACTTTATAATTGACACGAGCTCTGACTCCTTTAGGCCAATTAAGAATACATCCTTTTTTTATGTCCACTTCAATTAGCCATCTACTACCATTAACAAAAGGCATTAAAGGAGTTTCCTCGTTTTCAAGAACACCATTAACTTCCGCATCCTCAAAATGCCGGACTCTAAAATCTGCCGTGATATACTTTATATCAACCTCTTCAAAGGATGAATCTTCTATATATTCCCACTGATAAGGATTATCCACCACATTCTGGAACTCTTCAATAGCTTCTTGCTGTTCAGCAGTGAGCGATGTGGAATCCCAGGAAGCAATGATAGTACGGCCTTCGTCAGCCAAAGGCTCATCAAATACCTCGCCATAGCAGGCAGTGAGCAGGCGAAGTTTCAGCAACGAAGCAGGAAGAGCATCAAGAATATCCCAACAACGATCCAAGACCTCCTGAATATTCTTCTGTTTTTCACCGTGATCTACGAACGAGGCACTATAGCCCATCAAAAGAGCGAGACAAATGTTCGCCTGTTCTTCCACAGTAGAACCTTTGACACCGGAATTATACAAAGCAGTAGTCAGGCGATAAACTTCACCGTTACGACGGGAAAGGTCGTCGCTATAAACCGGATTCCCGTCCATACCTAAATACATCAGATCGTGCGCCGCACGCTGAAGAGCAAGTGTTTCTTCAGAAAGAGACATAATGATTTATGATTTCAGATTTATGATTGATCAACTGCTGACTATCAATGATGATTGTCAACTGTCAATTATTTGATTACTTCTATAAGATCAGGATGAATGGTAGCAAGCGCAACGGCAATAACACCTTGTATTTCGATAACCACACGACGATCGCGAGCCCCTTTTACTTTCAAGAAAATGCCTTCCTGGCCTTCGAAGTCACCGCCCGTGATACGGACTTTCGTACCCTTGGACAAATTCAGTTCATCAGGTTGGAAATACATGAGATGGTCATTGTAAGTACCAGCCACAGCAATAAAGCGCTGCATCTCACTGTCGGAGATAATAATCTTCTGTCCGCTGCGGGTATCAGTGATGTATTGCAGGTAACTAACCTGAGACTTCACGCGCTTCACATCCGAAGGACGGGCATGGACAAATAGCAGATTATGGACGACAGGAACCAAAGCCCGGACTTTCCTGCCTTTCTTTATGCTAACCTTATACTGCATGGGAATGAAACAACCTAACTTCTCCTTTTCAAGCAAACGCATCGCATCAGGCTCTCTACGATAGGTGGCGCGCATCGCATACCATATTTCGGTTTCTTTATCCACTTCCATTTTAGGGGCTATTTCAGAAAAGGGTGTTCTCTTGGGGCTTTAAAACCCTTACACACACCTGAGTTTCAATCACTTGCGAACGCTTTATGTAAAATACGACAAGCAATGCGTCCCTCTTGCCAACAGATTTTATGCAGTAGTTCATTACCTTGAAGGTAAAAAGCTATAAACGAACCAGTTAAATAGAAATATCATCTTTTAATCGTTCGTTTTTTATGCGTAAAGATTTTTAAAATTCTCAGGATTGAGATAGGCATAAAAAGAGTAGATATTAACTAATATTTTTATAAAATATTTATCGCTTATATTCAATAACTTAGATAGATAAAACTAGCGTTACAAAAATATTTTCTATCAAACATTTTGTCAGTTGAAAAAACACGTTTATCTTTGCGCACATTAAACGAACGTTTTTTGAACACCCCTAAAATTACATATTAACCCACTACACATCAACCATTTACCTTCCTAAAAAGCGACTTATTTTTCATTTATTTCATATTCTATTTTCACTCTTCATCTTTATCTCATACTTTTGCACTTTTTTCAACATTGCAAATATTAGTTAATGAACAATCAACATATAAACAAAATGGAAAGTATAAAAAAAACGAAGAATCTAATAGGTCTAACGAGACAAACAAGACCTATCGTATTGTAGAACAGAGAAGTGCAAGTAGGAAAAGAGTGAGTGACGTCAGCATCATTAAGGAAGAATGGCTGGCTGAACGGATATATTTTGGAATTAACACCTACAGATATGTAAGTACACTCAGAGCCTTCAAATTAGGAGCTTATAAAGGACTCGGGATCAAGACAATCAGCGATTTGGCAGCACATTTATTCGCAAGTGGAGAGATATTAAAGCATGACAATGGAAGAGATATCCCGCTGAAATTAAGCAGTATAAGAACAGAGCTAAGAAAAGTGTGGGCAGTGATAAAGCTGGAAGATACGGAACACATAGATCCTTATGGATATGACGTGAAAATAAATCCATAATAGTTCACTCAAAAAAAAGAGGCGACCTTTGCACAAAATTTTAAGAACAACGCAATGGAAAACTTTTTTAGAATGTCGCTATTCATGCCCCCTATCTCACCAATAAAAGACAAAGCGACCGGAAGGACCCTGAAAAGCGCCACTCTGACCCCACTACGCACAGTAGAACTTAGCGAAGTATACCAACTGGTCACCGCTAACGCGAAACTTGCCGCGCTCACTCTCGATGTACGCGACGCCGCACTGCGGGGTGACGACAACGCCTGCCGCCTCTTGAAGCAGCAGACACTGCCCTACGTGACCCCATGCGGAGTCTTCACCCGCCGGCGGAGCGACTGCATAGAAGAACAGTCCGGACTAATGGTTGTGGACATCGACCACCTCGATTCCACCGAAGAGGCCGAAAAACTGCGCCAACAATTATTCGACGATCCTTATCTGTGCCCGGCATTAGTGTTCGTCAGTCCTACCGGACGCGGTGTGAAAGCCTTTGTGCCCTGCATCCCCGGACAAAATACTTCGGATGGAATCTACTGGGCCATGAACTATGTACACTGTATGTACGACACCGACCAGCAACAATCGGAAAAAGGAGTGGATACATCGGGAAAAGACCTCGTACGCTCCTGCTTCCTATGCCACGACCCGAAAGCATTGATCAGAATCGCAAATCATAAATTATAAATCATAAATACAATGGACGCACTATCATCATTGCATCTCCTGACCGAAGCCGTCAGAAATGCGAGAGCAGACATAGCTCCCACCTATCAAGAGTACATACAACTCGCTTTTGCCATCGCAAACGACTGCGGAGAAGCGGGCCGCCAAGATTTTCTCACCTTGTGCAGCCTGTCGTCAAAGTATGACCCGCAGGCAGCCGGAAAACTATTCAGCAATGCGCTGAAAAACGGACGCAACAACGTGCACATAGGCAGCGCCTTCCATCTGGCCGAACTGTGCGGCGTCAAAATCCAATCCGAAATTCCATCCGACGTTGGTACACTTGGTACACAAGGTTCACCCTCTTCTTCCGCCTCACACACACGCGTGCGCGAAAAAGAAGCAGGCGTATGTGAGGATGACACCACAACGGACAGTGATCCGATATCGCCCTTGCCAACTTTCGACAAACACATAAAGTGGCCCTACCCACTGGAACGCATTCTGAAATGCGGCACCTCCCCTGCCCAAGAAGATGTCCTCCTGCTGGGAACAATCACAGTGCTGGGTGCCAGTATGGGGCGGCACGTCCAGTGTGCATACGGAGGAAAGATGAAGTCGCCCTGCTTGCAAAATTTTATCGTGGCACCATCCACATCGGGAAAAGGTGTACTATCATTAGTACGCCTGCTGGTAACCCCCATTCACGATGATATCCGAAAGCAGGTAGCCGAAAGCATGGAATCCTACCGGCGCGAAAAAGCAAAATACGAGGCTTTAGGCAAAGAACGGAAAAAAGCCGAAGCTCCCATCATGCCGCCCAACAAGATGTTCCTCATATCCGGAAACAATACAGGAACAGGCATCCTGCAAAACCTGATAGATTCTGGCGGGACAGGCCTGATATGCGAAAACGAAGCCGACACCATATCCACCGCCATCGGATCGGAACACGGACACTGGAGCGACACCATGCGAAAGGCTTTCGACCACGACCAGTTATCCTACAACCGACGCACCGACCAGGAATACCGTGAAGTGCAAAAGAGTTATCTCTCCTTACTCCTGTCAGGCACCCCCGAACAGGTGAAAGCACTGATACCCACTGCCGAAAACGGACTGTTTTCGCGAGAGCTATTCTACTATATGCCCGGCATACACCAGTGGCAAGACCAGTTCGACCTCAACGACAATGATCTCGAAAAGACATTTACCGCACTGGGCTTGGAATGGAAAGAAAAACAAAAGACCATCGTCATGGGTGGCACTTTCACACTACGTCTCACCCAGGGGCAGAAGAAGGAATTCAACCAACTGTTCTCCCAACTGTTCACTCGCTCAGAACTGGCAAACGGTAGCGAAATGTCGAGTAGCGTGGCACGTCTGGCCATCAATATCTGCCGAATCATGGAGGTGGTGGCAATACTACGTGCGTTGGAGCAAGGGGAGATAACCCAATCACCCTATGTATCACCCGATCCCACTATCAATCCCGACAATCTGAAAGACCATATCGTCACTCTGTGGGATCTTGCCATCACCCCCGACGATTTCCATGCCGTACTTTCGCTCGCCGAAAAACTCTACCGCCACGCCACCCACATCCTCTCTTTCCTGCCTGCCCCCCAAGTGACCAGACGGGGAAATGCCGACCGGGATGCGCTGTTGCAATGTATGGAAGATGAATTCAAACGGGCTGAATTCATGCAGAAAGCCGAAGAAATGGGCATCAAGCACGAAACCGCCTCCACTTGGCTGAAGCGCTTGCAAAAGCACGGTTTGGTGGAAAGTGTGGACAGAAACGGCACTTATCGAAAACCGGGTAGACGGTAAAGAGTGGTAGTGGTGAGAAGTCAGTGATGAAGATTTACAACTCTCTATACGCGCGCACGTGTGTGAGGAAAAAGAGCCAAGTGAACATCTGTACCAAGTGTACCAACCTCACCATTACAAACCTCAGCTTTGCATCGCCCAACCTCAGCTTTACGCCGCCAGACCTCAACTTTAAGGTTCCCCAAGTGCGCCTACTATCAGTCTCACCTGGGCAGGCGTATAGGTGCGCGAACGGGAAGAGATTCCCAAAGCGGCCAGGCCGTCACGCAAGCCGGGACAAAGGTCAATCCACTGTTTCAGTTTGCGATAGGCAGAGTCGGGACAAAGTCCGGGGTTATAGAGAAGGGCAAGTTCAGTACGCCCATAGGTACGGATTTCAAAAGAGTTCATATCTGATATTTATGTGTTTTTAGTTCTACAAAAGTAGCCATAAATCATGACATAATCAAGTATACGGATATAAATAACAGGCTAAAAACGACCAGAACCGACCAGAACCCTCCGAAAGCGGAAAACGCCCATCTGCTCTGTATTACCTTTGCATCGTTGAGTTCAACACAGTGAATCTTTAATTTTTTAATTATTAATCTTTAATTTGTTTATTAATCCATGATTCGTTACAAAAAGTATCAAGTGACGGGCGAGAACAGCCCGCTGACAGGTCTCTGGTATGCACGTCCCGTGATTGAAGAGACTTTCGACATCGAGAAGCTTGCCAAACACATGTCCAACCACAACACCCCCTACTCAAGTGGTGTCATCAAGGGAGTGCTGACAGACATGGTTTCCTGCACCAAGGAACTGATTCTGGACGGTAAGAATGTGAAAATGGACGACCTGGCAATCTTCTCCGTGGGAATCATCAGTAAAGGAGGCGCGCAGTCTGCCGCCGACTTCTCACTGGCCAATAATGTAAAGGGGTTGAAGCTCCGCGCCCGTGCCACGGGTGAGCTGAGCAATGCCCAGATTAACCTGGAAGGACAGTTGAAAGAGTCTTCCATGTACACCGTGGACAGCAGCGCGTCCGGCAACACACCCGGAGGCGGCTCAGGGGGAGGCCAAGGCGGGGTGGATGAAAATCCGCTGGGATAGAATCCAACGCTTTCAGTTTCTTATTTTTAATTCCTAATTTCTAATTCTCAATCTGCCATGAATGAAGAAAAAAAGTCAAAATCAGTGTGGGGCATCGTCCTCAAAGTAATCATCACCGTAGCCACCGCTATTGCGGGAGCCTTAGGATTGGGAGCTTGCCGATAGGTATGCGAACGATCACCTTGCTCATTGTCCATTGCTCGGCCACGCCTCAAGGCGTGAGCCTGAGCTTTGAGGATTGCCGCCGCGACCACATCCGCCACCGCGGATTCAGCGACATCGGTTACCATTTCTACGTGACTCGTGACGGTGAAATCCACCGCGGCCGTCCACCGGAAAAAACCGGGGCGCATTGCCTCAATCACAACCGGCACTCCATCGGCATCTGCTACGAAGGAGGACTGGATGCTGAAGGCCGTCCGGCCGATACCCGCACCTTAGAACAGAAGGCTGCGCTGCTTGCTCTGCTTCGCGAATTGAAACGCATCTTCCCACGGGCGCTGATTGTAAGCCATCACGACCTGAATCCCGTGAAACCTTGTCCTTGCTTCGATGCGGAAAGGGAGTATAGGGGGCTGTAAAAGCCCCCTATTTGCTTATTTCGGAAAAATGAATTCTACAGAAAACAATCCATTTCTTTGGCATTGAACTTGATAGTTGTTACCTTTGTTCACAAGAATCCATAGTGATAGAATGAAAGAGCAAGAAGAACTGTTAGAAAGTGAATCCGGGTTGGACATGGAAGAAAACAACTCGTCGACTATTTATCCCAACGCAGAAGTACGGGTGGAAAAAGCTCAATTTAGCATTTTGCACCTGCGACGTCTATGTGTGGAACGAAAAGAAATAATTATCTCCCCCGATTTTCAAAGAAATGATGTTTGGAAAGGAAGACAAACATCCGAATTGATAGAATCAATACTAATGGGAATACCCATTCCTATTATGTACCTATTTGAAACCAGAGAAGGGAAAAAACAAGTAGTGGACGGACGGCAACGCATTGACACCATATTAAGGTTCTTAGACAATGGATTCAGGCTGAAAGACTTAAAAATACTCCATGCTCTAAACGGCTCTCTTTTTAAAGAATTGGATTTAAAACTACAAGGCATATTTGAAGATTATCAATTATTTTTCTATATCATCCAGCCTCCGACTCCGGAACGTGTAAAATATGATATTTTTGATAGAGTTAACCGAGGAGGAACACGATTGAATAATCAAGAAATGCGCAATGCACTGTACAGGGGTAATGCAACATTCCTCATAGATAGTATTTGCATATCAGAAGAATTCAAAAAAGCGACAGGAGAAGGCGTAAGCCCCATACGAATGCGAGACAGATATATTGTACTACGAGCCATAGCCTTTTATTTACTTATGACCAAGCAGTTACAAACTGCAGATTTAGGAAAACCAATCGAGTACAGAAGCGACATTGACGATTTCCTGGCTAAAGTGATGATATTTATGAATCAACGTATGTCGCAGAAAGATATTGAGAATTTAAAAGAAAAATTTCTGACAGCATTAAAGAAAATCTATTCACTATTAGGTGAAGACGCATTCCGGTTTGCCGGTATAAACAAACGTCGGCCGATTAATATGCCTTTATTTGAATGTCTTACCTATCTATTTTTGCTTGAATGGGATTGGAATGACGATAAGGGAATCTATTGGAGCATAGAAGATCTGAAAGATTCACTGGATAAAAGTGGCTCTTTTCAGGGAAATGTGGATTCTATTACCAGTTTAGGTTATAGATACTCGTGTATAAATCAATTTTTTAAAGGTCTACAGAATGATACAAAAAGTAATAATTAGTGGGTTGAAAAATATCAAGCATGAGGAAATGACGTTGAAACCATTAACGTTATTGACCGGCTTAAACTCAACAGGGAAATCAAGCGTGTTGCAAGCTATCTTATTAGTAAACAAGGCTACCACAAAAAATGGACAAATATATTTGGATCCTATACTTTCTTCTTTCTCCACCCTTAGAAATATATATGAGAATGCAAAAAGAGTTTCCATCAGTCTGGAAATAAATGAAAACTGCATCAATTACGAGCTATCAGAAGGAGAAGAAGAAAAAACGGAGGGATGTGCCGGACTGGAAATAGAAAAAAATCTTTATTACCTGTCGGCTAATCGTGTTGGTGCGGAGAATTTAGCCAGTATATCTTCTGTAATTTCCTGCGGCATTAACGGAGATTATTTATTAGGAACCTTTGAAAAGGAAAAGTCTAAATCTCTGCATGAAACTTTGATAAAAGATGAAAGTTCATTTACATTAGCAACCCAACTCAACTACTGGCAGAGTTATATATTAGGCTTAAAACTTGAACTGAAAACAGAAAAACGCAACGATCAGATAGTTGAAGTAAAATATAATAGCGACGATATACCAGGAATTCTTCCCACACAATTAGGAGCAGGTGTAAGTTATCTGACTAAAGTACTTATACTTTGTCTAAGAGCCACTCCGGGAGATGTAGTAATGATTGAGAACCCAGAGATACATCTTCATCCTGCTGCCCAGTCACGTTTAGGAGAATTTTTCGCCTTTATAGCCAGTGCCGGTATTCAGCTTATTGTAGAAACCCATTGTGACCATCTAATAAATAAGTTACAGTATCTGGTATTCAAAAAGATATTTGAATCTGAAAAAACAATTATATATTATAAAAAGGGCATTATAGCCCCATTTGAAAAAATTCAAATAAATAAATACGGACGCTTTGAACCAGAGTTTCCTGATGGTTTCTTTGATGCCACTTTGGCCGAACTTATAGAAATGGAATAAAAATGGGAAACTATAGTCTTGTATTAAGTGATGAGTTGCAAAAAGAATATTGCAATTTCAAAGAAGGGAAAGCATATGATAGAAATTTGATTGAGAATCTTCTGCATTACTACAAACCCTCCATTTTAACAAACACCAGTCAGTTAAAAAGAATCGGCAAGGATATCAGCAAACAATTGGAAACTACATTAAGGAAAAGTGGTTTTACAACACAATCACTTGAAGATTTAGTTCAAAATACAATCTATAAAATAATATTGTGTACGGATAAAGACTATTATCCTTATGTAAACATCAATGGAGATAAAATAGAAAATAATCTAACAGCTTGCTTTTTCAAAAGAGAAAACAGACAAAAAGCAATAGAACATATTACTGCTTTATGCAGAAAGGCAAAACATATTTCCATTTATGATAAATATTCGTTTCTGAACGGTGCAAACATCGAACTGCTAAAGAGCATTCTTCCATCAAAAGAATTGTCCATAACCTATAATTCGCAATATATGAATATAACAACATTACAAGAATATTGCACAAAATGGACATTTATAGACCGTACATTGCCCGAATATCATGATCGCTACTTGGTAGTAGACGATAAGACAGAAATCATATTAACCAGCGGGTTCGATTATTTGGTTAGAAGCGAGAAAGAATTCACCTATATCGTTCGCCCTGTTTCAAGACAACGTTTTTGATGTAATTAATTTAAGTTTGGCAAACACTTTCTGTGCTTGCCAAACTTAAATTAATTACATCTTTATGCCCACCTTCCCCAACACCAACCGAACTCCTCTTGCCGTAATAAAGCAGCACGGAATGCCCACTACACAAACCAATGCCAACCGCATCAGAGGAGAAACCGGCAAAAGTTCCATAACAAATACGCAACCAACCACAATAACAGGATGGATAAAATAGGCAGCGTAACTATCAGTTGACAACTTCTGAATCAAAGGCACCGGTTTATTCCAATGGGCCTTGCCATAGGCTAACAGATAATAGCAGATGCCCACACACATGACGGGTTCCCAAAGAGCATAGAACAAGGCCTGCAAATTCCAACCACCGGAAAACAATTCCATTTTCTCTGAAAAACTACTCATTACACACAACAGAGAAGGAATACCAATCAAAATGGCTATAAGAAACCAGGGAAGTGCATTCTTCACACAGATGTTATCCAACCAATGATTGCGGTGAGCTATAATCCCCAACAAATACATACCCACATATAAAGGAAAGAAGCCCAGTTGCAATCCCAGAACTTCACTTCCTACAGGAACATAAAGCCGAATGAGAAATGCTGAAATTCCGGTTATCGCCATGAATGCAAGAATTCCTATCACTGTAGGACGCTTCCAGTTCAGTATTAATCTTCCGGTACTGAAATGACGGTATACAGCATAACTCAATTCGAAAATCAACAGCGTAAATACAAACCACATAGGACCAAAGCCCGGCCTTCCCCATCCACCATATATCCAATATATCAAAAGAGGATTAACCAGGAAACTGTAAATCAAAAGAGGAATACCCAAACGGTTGAGACGATCGTATATAAAAGATTTCATTCCTTTACGATCAAAAGAAAAAGGCATCAGATAGGCAGAGATAAAAAAGAAAAGACTCATAAAATAGGATTGATCAATGCCCATGGATGCTGACAGCAATCCTTGAGTTAAGCCGGTAGTTGTTTCTTTCGATATGTAGTACCATCCACCGGAAGCTCCGAAAGCAACTGCAGAATGATGGTAGAACACCAGCATAGTCAGGAAAACCCGTAATAAGTCAAGATAATAAAAACGTGTCCGATTCATAATATTTATATTTATGATTAACCAAAAATAGCTTGGAGATATTTTTAAGAACATCTCCAAGCCCCCAGAAAAACTAAAATAACAATCTGTTACCCTCGCATCAGCAATTCCGGGAATGTAAATCCTTGCATGGTATAGCAGA
>OLGD01001387.1_pt1 | contig 37005 bp, 35 predicted proteins | sample 1605311 | NCBI WGS metagenome assembly OLGD01 (sample SAMEA3888917, study PRJEB22519) | human gut metagenome | biome: human gut; feature: human-associated habitat; material: faeces | place: Denmark | collected 2010
CTCCTCACGCCTATACGCGCCCTATCGTCGGAAAACCTTGGTTTTTCGACGGTCAAAAAGCGGATCGTTCGATCCGCTTTTTAAACTGTTCTTTTTTTATTTGTTGCCGTTCAGCATTTTAATCAAATCGCTGATATCGTCGTCTTCCTCTGTTTTTACAGGTTCGTCCGCCACCGGTACATCCTGTACTTTCGGTACCGGCGCCGCCGCAGGCTTGGGGTTGCCGTGCGTTTTTTCCATCTTATCTTTCTGGAACCCGGTGGCGACAATCGTCACACGCATTTCATCTTCCAGGCTCGGATCAAGCGCCGCGCCCCAAATAATATTCGCATCCGGATGCGCCTCATTGGCAACCATCTGTGAAGCGATATCCACATCCTCAAGTCCAATATCCGGCGAAGCGGTGATGCAGATCAAAATTCCCGTAGCACCCTCAATAGAGGTCTCAAGCAACGGACTGGAAATAGCCGCTTTCGCCGCCAAAACCGCTTTGTCCTTACCGCTCGCGCTTCCGACGCCCATATGCGCATTGCCCGCATCTTTCATAACGGCGGTTACATCGGCGAAATCAAGGTTAATGAACTGCGGAACGCTAATCAGTTCGGAAATACTCTGCACACCGCGGCGCAAAACATCATCCGCAATACTGAATGCATTGGAAAGCGTGATCCGTTCATCCGTTACCTGTTTTAAGCGCTCATTCGGAATAACGATCAGAGAGTCAACAAACTCGCGAAGCGACTCGATGCCGACTTCCGCCTGATCCATTCTTCTTTTTCCCTCAAAACCAAAAGGTTTCGTGACAATGCCGACCGTCAGAATATTCATTTCACGCGCAATACGGGCAACAATAGGCGCAGCGCCGGTTCCGGTACCGCCGCCCATGCCTGCCGTAATAAACACCATGTCCGCCCCTGCAAGCGCATTTTTAATATCGTCAATGCTTTCTTCTGCCGCGCGTTTGCCGACTTCGGGATTCGCACCGGCACCATGACCGTGCGTAATTTTTTCGCCAATCGTAACTTTCTGCGTTGCAGCAGAGTTGATCAGCACCTGCTTGTCCGTATTGACACATATAAATTCCACACCCCGGATATCCGTTGCTACCATTCTGTTAACGGCATTGTTTCCGCCCCCGCCGACGCCGACCACCTTTATAGAGACGCCGCTGTCCAAAGCTTCATCGAGTTCAAACCCCATTTTAAGTATCCTCCCAGAGATTTATGTTTGACTTTGTTTGACTTTCTTTTCACTAAAAATTACAAGCGATAAATATATCATAAACTATTATGATATATTTTGCAAGTATTTTCAGCAAAAAATTATAGAAATATAAAGATTTAAACGTTAATATTCGGAATCCGCATCATATGCCGCGCTGATTCTCGTCGGATCGGAAGCATCAATCGCCGTATAAGACGAACCGGCGGATTTTGCATCTTCATAGACCTTTCCCGCAAGCTGCAGCTTGATCTTAAGATCGACAGTGTCGCCGAGCAGAATTTCCGCGTCCCCGTTAATCCAAACACGCAAATTATATTTATCCGACAAATCGATCTGCGCACGACGAAAGTCCTTCGTTTCCGCTGTAATGACATCCAGACTCGTATCTACAAATATTCCCGCCTCCGAATCGACAAATACCAACGGCAATCCTTCCACCGCCTGCTGTACGGCGGGTAATATTAAAACAGTTAAACCCGAAATATCCTCCGTATATTCAATCACACGCAAATCTTCATCAAGCGTCAGCCAACGGTTTCGCACTTGCAGCGCATAGACCGCCCCCGTCTCCGATACGATAATCTCAATAGAAGAAGGATAGCTTTTGACCAGTTCAACACGGCTGATATGCGTACATCCGGTAACAATATTCCGATAGATACGCTCCGAACGAATAAACGGCAAAAAATCGCCCGTTTCGATTCCCGAAGCATGCATAATTTCCTCGGCGGAATACCGAACATTCCCGCTGACCGTAATCGTATCGACGCGCATTGTAAAGAACATAACAGCGCAAAGCAATGCGGCGCAAACCAAAATACAAAGTCCCACGGTAAACAGGCGATGCGCCGCATGCCGGGTACTGCGCCGTCGGCTTGTCTTTCGCAAGCTTCTGTCGCGCCTGATTTCATCCTGTACGGAAAATGCCGGACCATGCCGCTCATGAATGTTTTTCCCTTTTTGCGGTTCAGACACAGTCCCGCCTCCCTTATTATTTGACCTTTCCTGACTTTTATTGACGAATCAACTGCAAAATATCCTGATAAATTCTCCGATTGGCATCCGGAACCGCAAAGCTGAAAATAGCCTCCCCCATCTTTCTCTGCTTTTGCTCATCGTCCAGCACAGAAAGAATCGCATCCTGAACGCGCTGCCTCGTAATATTTTTTTCCTCCAATACCAAGGCGCCGCCCTTTTGAGCAATCGCGTCGGCATTTTTAAACTGTTGGTTGTCCGTGACATTCGGCGACGGAATAAACAACGCGGCTTTCTTCAAAAGCGCGAGTTCCGATACGGTGTTTGCCCCCGAACGACATATAACCAGATCAGCCGCCGCCATTCTCAGCGGCATGTCCTCTATATATTCATCCCAAATAATATTGACGCATTGATCCAACCCGCGCTCTTTTAAAATTCCGGTGGCAATCTCATATTCAATGGCGCCGGTCGCATGCATATGTACCACTTCGGGATGGTTTCGCACATAGTCATCCATAAAATCCAACATGGCAAAATTCACCTGTTCAGCTCCAAGCGAACCGCCGAAAGACAAAATCACTTTTTTATCTTCCGAAATGCCGAGTTTTCGGCGTGCCGTTCTTCGATCTACGGCTTCAAAATCCTGCCGCAACGGACATCCGACACGCAGCGCCTTTTCGGGATGCGGCAAAAGCGATATGCTTTCCGCATAATTTACATACACGCGGTCCACATATCCGGCAAGGCGGCGCACCGTAACACCGGGAACCGCATTGGACTCATGCACCGCGCTGGGAACGCCGAGTGACGCAGCGGCCACAAGAATCGGCCAGGATACATATCCCCCGGTGCCGATAACAATATCCGGCTGAAATTCCCGAATTATTTTTTTTGCCTTTTGCGGGGATACCAAAGCGAGATATGCGGCTTTCAAATTTTTGAGCGAAAGACTTCTGCGAAATCCGCGCACATCAACGTGATACATCGGATAACCGGCCTTACCGACCAGCTTATTTTCAATTCCTCGGGGCGTGCCGACAAAAGCGATCTGCGCCGTCGGATCATTGCGCCGAATCACGGAAGCAATGGCAAGCGCGGGATTTACATGCCCGCCAGTGCCGCCGCCCGTCATCAGAACTTTCATATTAAACCTTTCCTGACCTTTGCGTAAAAACGGCCAAAACAGCTTTCATTTTTTCTCCACGGTATAGCGTGAAATGGCCAGTAAAGTGCCCATTTCAATCAACTGTACAACCAAAGCCGTCCCCCCGTAACTGAAAAACGGCAATGAGATACCCGTATTGGGAATTGTATTCGTCACAACACCAATGTTTAAAAGGACCTGAAGTGCGATTTTACTGCTGATTCCAACGGCCACAAGCTGTGAAAAACGATCCGGCGCGCGCATAGCGATGACATAACCTCTCCATACAAGCAACGCAAACAACACAAGTACCGCCAACGCGCCGATAAAACCAAGTTCCTCACAAATAATCGTATAAACAAAATCATTCTGCGGCTGAGAAACATAGCTGTATTTCTGTCGACTGTTCCCAAGCCCCAACCCGAAAAAACCGCCCGAACCGATTGCGCGCATGCCCTGCAGCGTCTGCCAACCGCCATCCTGCGGATACGCCGCCGGATTGCGCCATATGTCAATGCGCCGCTTTGTATAATCTGTAAACAAAGCAAACGCCGTAACACTGACACCGGCAACAGAGGCAAAAATTCCGAGCAGCTTCAAGCGAATCCCGGAAGCAAACATGACCATAAGCCCGATGCTTCCAATAATAATAATACCGGAAAGATGCTTTTCCAAAAGTACCAAAATACAAATAAGGCCTATAATTCCAAGCGGAATCAGGGTACCGTATACATTGGAATTTTTTTCGCTTTTTACATCGAAAGCTTTATATTCATATTTAGAATAATACCATGCCAGCGTAAGGATCAGCGCATACTTGGCAATTTCAGACGGCTGAAACCGCAGAGGTCCCAAAATAATCCAGCGCTGTGCGCCGCCGCCGTCATCGCCGACAAATAATACGGCAATCAAAAGCAAAACCGACACACCGTAAGCTGCAAGAGCCAAATTCTTATACATCCGGAGCGGAATGCGCGAAGCGATCACCATAAACACAAGGCCAATGACAACCATAACGCATTGCCGTTTTATAAAATAATAGCTGTCCCCATAACGACTTTTTGCATCGGCATAACTCGCACTGAACACCATAATCAGACCGAAAGCCAATAAAATCAGAATTACAAACAGCAAAAAGCTGTCTACTCCGCTTTTAACAACGCGATATTTATCCGGCATGATCGCTGTATCGGACAGTCTTTTTTTAGATGCGCCGTGTTCTTCCGGCAAAGAAGGGGCTTGCCGAACCCGTCTGCTCTCTTCCACTTTGCCGCCTCCTAACAAAAGCTCAATATCCGAGACAGGCAATCACCGATGCTGCCAGCGTGACTGCCGAGAAAACAAATACAATTTTCTTTTCGCTCCATCCGCCCTTTTCAAAATGATGGTGGATCGGGGCCATACGAAACACACGTTTGTGCGTCAATTTATAAACCAAAACCTGTATAATATCAGAAAGCGCCTCGCAAATATATATAATGCCGGCAATGGCCACTGTCAGGGGGCTGTCGATCATGAACGCCGCGCCGGCCACAAGGCTGCCGAGAAACAGAGATCCGGTATCGCCCATAAAGACTCTCGCGGGATAAAAATTATAAACAAGAAATCCAAGCGTCGCACCGATCATCGCGCCCGCGAGTACCGCAAGTCCGGCATTGGCGCACACAAAAGCCAAAACAGCAAAAAAAGCCGCGACGACACAGGTCACAGAAGCCGCCAGACCGTCAATGCCGTCTGTCAAATTCACGCTGTTAATCATACCTGTAATAAACACGAGCGCAAATACATAATAAAACCAGCCAAGCTCCAAATGAATCCCCGTAAACGGAATGACGAGAACCGTATCAATCATTCCGTACAGCTTCATCAGCGCGATAAAGGCGCCGGCCATCGCAAGCTGAAGCGCGAATTTCTGCGCCGCAGTCAATCCTTCATTTTGCTTCTTATGAAATTTTGTCAAATCATCTACACAACCGATAATACCGTTTCCGAGCGCAAGCAGCAAAGTCAGCGCCAAAGGCAGTCCGTCGCCCATATTCGATTTTTTCAGGAACAAGAGCGCCAGCGCGCACACAATCGTCAGCGGAACAGCAAACGCTATACCGCCCATTGTCGGCGTTCCCTCCTTGGATTTATGCCATCTGGGCCCGATCTCCAAAATTTTCTGCCCCATTTTCATGCTCTTTAACTTAGGGATCAGCCATTTGAGTATAAATACCGTAGAAAGAAAAACCAGAATAGCTGCCGCTGCAAACAATACTGCCATAAAATCTGTCTCCAAAATTTCGATTGTTATCCGAATTACTTTTCAAACCTGGCTTTCAGATAATTCACAATTACAGAAACTGCATTCGGCCGACTGATCTTAATCAATACCACATCGCCCGGATGAATCGCGTCGGCGGCCGCTTCCGCGCTTTTCTGAGGAGAAAATATATCCAAATTACCCGAAATATTTTCAGCTTTCATCCCGGCACGCCGCGCCCCGGTCGCCATCTGTTCAGCCGCGACACCGAACGTGAAAAGCTTATCAATCTGCTGCTCGGCAATATACGCGCCCATCTTTTCATGCAGTACGCGCGTATCCTGGCCGAAATCGCGAATATCCCCCATCAATGCAATCTTTCGAGCGCCCTTATGCACTTTTGCAATGTCACAAAGCGTATCGACCGCGCACTTGACGCTGTCGGCCGTAGCGGAAGTGCCGTCCTCGATAAATGTAACGTCTCCGACCGTATAGATTCCGACACCGGTTTTTGAAGCATGAAAATTTTTCAGACCGGTTTTGATTTTCTCCTCGGGTATGCCGTATCGAAGTCCGACAAACGCGGCAAACAGCGCGCTGTACACATTTTCCATGCCCGGTGTATGAATCTCCGCCTGTTTAATATACACCTTTTTTCCCTGAATGTCAAATGTGATTCGGTCTTTATGTTCCCGAATATTTACAGCGCACAGTTCGGCATCCTGACTGCGCACAGATACAAAACTGGTTTTATGATTGGCGGCACAAATCAAAGAAAGCGACTCGTCTTCGGCGCTGAGCGCGATTTCCCCGTCCTCTTTCAAGCCGCCGAGTACATCCAGATTTGCATTTTCCTCCACATTGCTTTTCAGCGCCGTGATAATTCCCAGATCACAGTCAACCAAACGTGACAGCCGTTTAATATCCTTTTTTTCATGTATTTTCAATTCCGCCAAAAAGAAATCAGCATCCGGCGGCATTTCAAGCATCGTGAGCGCGTCTTCCGCCGGCGTGGATTTCTTATCCGGCGTTTTATAAACTCTGTATTGTTCTACCAAAACAGAATAAATGAACTCTCCCGTTCGCGTTTTTCCGGCGGATCCGGTCAGCGCAATCGTCTTCTGGTGGCCGCGTTTTAAATATTCCCTTGCAAAACGCCCCATGGCCTCCCAGATATCCCTGCACACAAGCACAGCCACATCGGGAATTTTTTCAAGAGAGGCAGGCGCTTTTGTACACAGCACACATCGGGCGCCTTTTTTGGAAGCAGCCATCATTTCAGCCAGAGAATTGTCCTCGCTGACCAGAAAAAGGCTTCCTGCGCCGACCTCGGTAACCGTATCCGTAACCATATTCAGTTCGCACAGCGGCGCTTCCTCTGAAAGCGTCATGAGTTTCGCATCCATATATGCGGCAAGCTCTCTGCCCGTTACCGAACCGAGTTTCAGTGTTGTTTGAATCATTTGCGCCTCCTGTATTTTTACAATCCTCTTTGTTCCGCGGCCTGCTCGGCAATTTCGGCTTCCGAAAAAGCATGAATTCCGTCAGAATCAATCTCATACCGCTCATGGCCTTTCCCGACGAGCAAAATTATATCGCCTTCAAGCGCATTTTCTATTGCATACTCAATGGCTTGCCGCCGGTTTTCAATAACCATGCAATTGGTCGCGTCCGGAATCCCGGATAAAATATCCCGGATAATAGACGCCGGATTCTCCATGCGCGCATTATCCGAAGTGATAATCACAAAATCGCTTTTTTGTGCTGCGATCCTTCCCATATGCGGACGTTTCTCCCGATCACGGTCACCGCCGCATCCAAACAGCGTTACAATCCGCTGACCGGGTAAACGAAACCCATTTACGCAATTCAAAAGGTTTTCCATGGCAAACGGCGTGTGCGCATAATCGATAAAAACGGAAAAAGAAGTATTGGTAAAACCGAGATTTACACGTTCCAGCCGACCGCAAATTCCGTTCAGTGAAAAAATCGCGTTTTGAATATTGAGCAAATCTATACCAAATTCTCTTGCCGCCGTAGCCGCTGCAAGCGTATTATACAGCGTAAAATATCCGGGAATCACGGTTTTTATTTTGAACCGCGCATTCGGCGATCGCAAAACATATTCACTTCCGAATACACCGCGGCTTTCTATATTTACCGCCATATAATCGCCAGTTTTTTCGATTCCGAAGCTGACGATTCGGCATGCCGCCATTTTCTGAAGTCTCTCCGCCGCAGGGTCATCAATATTCACAATACCCGTGCTGCACTGCGAAAACAGTTTGGCTTTGGCCTGCAAATAGTTTTCCGTGGTTTTATGAAAATCCAAGTGCTCATCTGAAAAGTTTGTGAAAATCCCCAATTCAAAATGAATCGGCGCAAGTTTTTCAAGCGTCAGCGCATGCGAAGAAGCTTCCATGACCACAACCTCCACCCCCGCATCCGCCATCTCTGAAAACACGCGATAAAGAATATCGGGGTCCGGCGTCGTCATGGTTTCAAAATGTTCTTTTGCCTTACCGTCGAGTTCCGGTGCATAGTCCGATTCGCCGATCATGCTTTTAATCGTTCCGATTAAAGCCGTGCGATAGCCGCTGTGACTTAAAATCGTCTTCAGCATATATGCAGTAGAAGATTTTCCGTTGGTTCCGGTAATGCCGATTATCCGCATTTTATTTTGCGGATTTCCGTAAAAATTCGCATAGGCCAAAGCCAAAGTCCGCCGTGTATTTCCGGATAAAATTTGCGGAATTTCAAGGCCGTCAATTCTATGTTCGCAAACGCACGCTACGGCGCCGCATGCCTGCGCCTGCATGATATATTCATGCCCGTCTGTATGCTCTCCCCGTATGGCGATAAACAATGCCCCCGGCACAACCGTGCGGGAATCATACGAAATACACGTCACATCCAAACCGCCATACTGCGCGTCGATTTGACAGCCGCAGCCCGAAAGCAAAGCCTCAAGTACCATAAAAGCCCTCCGAAATAATGTGCTTGAACTTCCGGTTTTATGGCATTCTTTTTCTTTAGTCGGTTGTATCCATATGCAAAACTTCTATGGTGACTACCGTTCCATATGGAACCTCTGTGCCGCCCGCATACGACTGCGAGGTAACGATGGCACCGCTTCCCTTTTCATAATTCTGCGCTCCCTCAATTTTAATATTCAAACCGGCATTGATAATTTTTTCGTTGGCTTCAGATGCCGTAAGCCCCAAAATATCCGGAACCACCGCCGTTTTGCTGGCTGGGTCAACATTGTCACTGTACAAAATGATTCGGCCGCTCTCCAAAGAAATTACACTTCCGTTTTTCGGCGTTTGTCCGGTAACGGTCTCGCCGTTTCCGATGATCTCGACCGCAACGCCGAGATCCTTGATCTTTTTCTTAGCGTCGGCTATGCTGTTCCCGATATACCGCCCCACCGTGATCTGCATTTTCGCAAGATCTTCTTCTGAATATACAGGCTCAATGCCGAGATACGGAAGCACATTGGTCAAAAACTTTGCGACGTAGGGCGCGGCGACAATGCTGCCGTAAACGCTTGCGCCCGTCGGTTCATCTACCATGATAATCACGGCAATCTGCGGATCGTCTGCCGGCGCATACGCTACGCAGGAACTGATGCGCAGTTTCTTTTCCGGTTCATCGAATTTTTCAGAGGTTCCGGTTTTTGCCGCGATTTTATACCCCCTTACATATACATTTTTCGCACCGCCGTCTCCGGATACACCCGCCTCCAAAATTTGAGAAATCGTGTTGGCCGTTTCCGTGCTGATGACCTGGCGTTTTACTTCGGTGCCGTAAGAATAAACAACGTTCCCCTCATCATCTACAAATTTATCAAGCAAATGCGGTGTAACCAAATAGCCTCCGTTTGCCACAGCGCTGATGGCGGTAAGTTGTGCAATCGGGCTGACCTTAAAACGCTGACCGAAAGATGCCGTAGCAAGTTCTGTCGTGCCAAGCGATTCTTTTTTATGAAAGACGGTGTTTCCCTCACCCGGCAGATCGATTCCCGTTTTCTCGAGATAACCGAAGCCCTCAAAATAATCATAAAACTTGCTGCTTCCGACTCGCGCGGCAATGGTCATCAGTACCGGGTTACAGGACTGCTGCAGTCCGCGCGCAAAAGTTACCGTACCATGGCCGCCCCTTTTATGACAGTGTATCGTATAGCCACCGACCTGTAAGGCACCCGTACACGTAAAAATTTCAGTCGGCGTCGTCACATTTTCTTCAAGCGCCATTGCCGTCGTAATGATCTTAAAAGTAGATCCGGGCTCATAAATCTCGGTAATCGCCTTATTGCTCCACATGATCTGCCGCAGTTCGGCAAGAAACGCTTTATATTCGTCGCTATCCTCTGAAAGTCCGCTGCTTTCGAGCATGGCCTGCGACAATTCGTCCAACACATACGGCGCGTTCAAATCAAAATCCGGTTTTACGGAAATACCGAGAATTTTCCCGGTTTTCGGATCCATGGCGATGCCGCAGGCTCGATTTTGCGCGGCTGAATCCATAAGAGCCGCCTCCACCTGAAGATCCAATTCATGCTGAATGCGCGTATCTATGGTCGTCAGCATGTCGTACCCGTTGATCGGCTCTACATAGCTCTCATAATTATATGCCATTTCATTGCCGCGTGCATCCTGCGCTATGATGTATTTTCCGTCTACACCGGTCAATTCTTCATTATACTGATACTCGAGGCCATACAGTCCCTGACCATCCACGCCTGTAAAACCAAGCGTCTGCGCGGCCATATTTCCATATGTATAGTACCGTTTATTTGTCGCTTCCAAATGCACCTGCTGCTCAAGGCCGTGCTCAGCTATAAAATCAAGCACCTTGTCAGCAGTTTCTTTATCCACATTTTTTTTGATTGTTTCATCACGTCTGCCGGCCATAGCCGCTTTTTTTAAAACAAATTCATAATCAACGCCGAGAATTTCGGAAAGTCCCGAAGCAATAATTTCATCCTGACGATTTCCGTCCTTAGACACAGTCAGACTTTCGCCGTATCGAACACGATAAAGCGCGCGGTCAATCACCGAGGTGTAAACCGCGCTCTGAATATCCACCGGTGAAATAAACACGCGCCATGTTGTTTGATTGGCGGCAAGCACATTCATATTACGGTCGTAGATCGTACCGCGTTCCGCCGGAACGGAATTCTCCACCGTAATCTGATTAATTACTTCTTCCTGGTACATGTCGTATTCAAAAACCTGCATTTTAAAAATGACGCATACCAACAAAAGCGCAAAAAGCGCAAAGAACGTGAGCAATATAAAGCTTCGCTTAGCTGTTACACTGTTCATCATTTTCTGCGCCATGTTCATTAACTCCTTCCGAATCAAGCCGAACTTTCTCTATAAATAGATATTCGGCTTTAATCCAGATATTCTAAAAATTTACTGATCTTCTCACCAAACGTATTGAGCAAACTGATTCCGAGCGCGGTATCCTGTTCTTCTGCATCATATGCCTGTATTGTGTCGCCGTCCGAAAGAGAAACATATTTCTGCTGCGCATCGGCCACCTTGACCATGCCCAAATCATTTTTCGCCATATTTTCAATCACAGCCAGGTCATTTTTTTCTTCGAGCTGCAAAGACAGCGCCTGATTGTCTTTGCGAAGCGTTTCCAGCGCTTGAGAAAGTTCGGCATATTCTCTGGCTTCCTCATTAATCAGCGATCCGCTGTAAACCACAGCCGCCAGCACAAACGCGCAGATCAAAACCGAAATCAGCATGCCGAAAGAGAAAACCGAGCTTTTTCTTTTGACAAGTTCAAAATTTTCCAGTGAAACGACTTCTCGATGCGCAACCGGCGTCTGAGCGACCGGACGCACCTCGCGAATAATCGGCCGGTTTGCGATTGTACCGGCTGCGCGCTTAACACGCGAGTTTTCATTTGCACTGCGAATCCCTTCAACGCGCTTCTTCATTTCGTCGGTCACACGGCGCGCATTCGCGTCCGTACTTCTGCAATACGGATTATAACCACAGCGAATCGCTTTTGCGGCAATCACATCTTTGACCGTTACCGCATTTGCCGCAATTCTGTTTTCATAATGTGCCGTCATTTAAACTTCCTCCGTTTTTAAAGCTTTTCCGCAATGCGAAGCTTTGCGCTCCGTGCGCGTGGATTTGCCGCCAATTCATCTTCATTCGGTATAATCGGTTTTTTGCAAACCATACGAATCTTCGGTTTTTTTCCGCAAACGCAAACCGGAAATTCCCGCGGACAGGTACAGCCTGTAGCCAAAGCGGTAAATTTCTGCTTAACAAGCCTGTCCTCTAACGAGTGAAACGTAATAACAGCAAGCCTGCCGCCAATGTTTAAACGTCCTACCGCCGCATCGATCGCCGTCGAAGCAGAAGACAATTCCGAATTGACTTCAATTCGTATAGCCTGAAAGCTGCGTTTTGCGGGATGATGCCCGCCTTCTCTTGCCGCTCTCGGCAAAGAAGCTTTGATAAGTTCGGCAAGCTCCAGTGTCGTTTCAATCGGTTTTACCGCTCGCTGACGAACAATGTTTGCGGCAATATTTTTTGCAAATTTTTCTTCACCGTATTCGTATAAAATTCTTCGCAATTCCTCTTCTGAATACGTATTCACCACATCATACGCCTGCAGGTTTGCTTCCCTGTCCATGCGCATATCAAGTTTTGCTTCCTGCATATACGAGAAGCCGCGTTCCGCTTGATCCAACTGATAGGAGGATACGCCGAGATCCATTAAAATACCGTCTGCTTTGTCTATATGCAGTTCTTGCAAAACGAAGTCCAGTTCCGAAAAATTGCTGTGTACATATGTAATCCGATCGCGATAAGCCGCAAGCCGTTTGCCTGCCGCTTCCAGCGCATCGCTGTCACGGTCTATCGCCACCAGCCTGCCGTCATGCAAACGTTTGACAATCTCAAGTGAATGACCGCCGCCGCCCAGCGTACAATCCACATAAACGCCGTTCGGGCGGATCGCCAGTCCGTCAATGCATTCGGACAATAAAACCGGAATATGTGAAAACTGAATTTTTTCCATTACGCCGCCCTCTCAAAAACCGAGCTTGCCAAATGCTTCGGACAAAGCTTCGTCATTCAGTTCATCCTCCATGGCATCCCAGTTCTCTTCAGACCAAATTTCCGCATGTGTGCCGGCTCCGATCACGACCGCATTCTTATTCAGTTCGGCGAGTTCGCAAAGCTTGGCCGGAAGAATAACGCGTCCCTGCGCATCCGGCGTCACATATGTGGTTTTGGAAAACACTTTCCGGGCAATGCGTTTTGTATCCGCCGGAACGCCGTTCAACAGTGCGTCCGTATACTTTATCCATTCCTCTTCGGAAAACAAAAGCAGACACTTTTCATTGATACGGGAAATCGCAAAATTTTCTCCGAGAAGTTCTCGAAATTTTGCAGGGATAAACAATCGCTTTTTTGAATCGAGGGTATGCCGGTACTCGCCGACGAATGTCTGCTTTGATTCCATGCAAATCCCCCTCTTTTAAACACTTTGATGGTATTTTAAACCACTTATCCCCACCACGCTTATTATTATAGCGTATTAATTTACCAAATGCAAGTAGTTTTGAAAAATTTACAAAGCGTATTTTATATAATTTTACAGTTGAATCGGCCTAAATCCGCAATTTGTTTTCCATATGGGGAAAACGAACGCATCTATGGAGGTTGAAAATAAAAAACGCCTTTTTTCAAAGCGTTCGTGGTGAAAAGTGGGAAAAAATCCATTTATTCGTTGGCGTAAAAAATTTACTCCAAAATTTTCACTCAATCATAGAATACAGGATACTACATTCACGGCACGGCATAAAATTATAGTGCGGGCAATTTTAATTTCAGGAGCAAAAAATGTCAAAATGTATTTTTACCACCGGCTCCGTAACCTATTCCCTCAAAGCAAAGCGCATTTTGGCTGAAAATTCCATTCCATGCAGCACAATGAAAATCAGTGCGAAAAAAAACAATCGAGGCTGCGTCTATGGAATCGAATTTCCATGCAACCAGAAAGCCAATGTGATTCGATTGCTTTCCGGAACCGGCATCGACTTTGAAGAATATACGGAATGATTTATTTAGATAATGCCGCTACAACATTTCCGAAACCGCCGGGCATGGCGATGGAAATTACCAGATGTATCCGGGAATATTGCGGAAACCCCGGACGAAGCGGGCATGTCCTCTCCCTGCGCGCCTCCGAAAAAATCTACGAATGCCGACAAGCGCTTGCAGATCTATTCGGATCAAACAAACCGGAAAATGTCATATTCACCTTAAATACCACGTACGCATTAAATCTCGCCATTAAAACGCTGTATAAAAGCGGTTCGCACATTCTGATCAGCAACATGGAGCACAACTCCGTTCTCCGCCCTGTTTTTGAACTGCAAAAGCGAGGGGAAATATCCTATGAAGTTTTTAATGTCATGCAGACGGAGAATGAAATCATAGCACAGCTTGAACAACTGCGCAAAAAAAACACCGGCATGCTGGTTATGGCCCATGCTTCCAACATTTGCGGAAAACTTTTCCCTATCGAAGCGGTCGGAAAGTTCTGTAAAGCGCATAATATTACCTTTATTGTAGACGCGGCGCAAAGCGCAGGGGTAGCAAATATCCATGTCGAGCAATATAATATCAGCGCTTTATGCGCACCTGCACACAAAGGCCTATACGGACCGCAGGGGCTTGGATTTGTCCTATTCGGCAACAAACAGCCAATACGAACACTGATCGAAGGGGGAAACGGAATCAATTCCCCCTCACCCGATATGGGACTGACACTGCCCGAAAGTTTTGAGGGCGGAACCATGCCCACCCCGTTAATCGCCGGATTTGTCGAATCGATCAATTGGCTTAAAAAGATCGGCATATCTCAAATTAATGCGCATGAAGTCGCATTGGCTTGTCGCCTGCGAGATAAACTTCTGGAAATTCCGGGCAGTTTATTGTACGGCCCCAAACATCCGGAAACCGGCATCCTGCTGTATGCCAATGATCGAATCCCCTTAAATGTGCTTTCTTCTGCGCTTGACGAAAAAAGCATTTGTACGCGAAGCGGTTTTCACTGCGCACCGCTTGCACACAGCACCCTGCACACCGCAGAAAACGGCGCGCTTCGTATCAGCTTCGGCTACTTCAATACCCGTCGAGATGTTGATGAAATTGCTGCGGCAATTCACAATATCTATAAGCAAAACCAAGAAGTCTAAATATGATTCGGTTTTTCAGATAAAAACCGCCGTGCTTTATCAGCACGGCGGTCAGTCTGTCAAAAAAGTGAAAATCGCAAATGAAATAAGTTTACAAGGCGGACATGTGCCGCCTTGTAAACACCTTACAGGCGCGCGAGTGCCGCCATTGGCGGCGCGATGGCGCGAGCGAACGCGCCCCATCGTCGAAAAACCTTCGTTTTTCGACGGCCAGACCGCCGTGCTTTACAGCACGGCGGTCAATTTATTCACCGAAATCATTCAGCCGAGGGCCAGAGCGCCTCAAACCATCTGGAATACACCGCATACGGAGAATTGGATTCCGCATCGGTACTGAATGCAGCTTTCACCATCTCATTCTGAGCCAACTCAGTCTTCGCCGTCTGGAAAAACGCAGACAGTTCCTCCGCAGTCGCGCACTGATTCATGCGCTCCATATACTCGTCCGAAATCTTCGCAAGCTGTTCCAACAAGAGCGTATCTACCTTGCCCCACTCGTCGGACAATCCAAAATACGGAGAAATTTTTGAATCCCGGTTCGCGGCTTTCTGCGTTTCCCAAATATCCGCATCCATCCCCGGCTCCGGATAAGACATAAACATATTTCCCGTATACAAATTGTTCATACGGTAATCCTCGTTCAGATAGACCAGTTCACCGTCGGAAATACTGTAATGTACGCCTTCAACACCGTATTGCAGAATATTTTTCAGTTCGGGATCGGTATTCAAAAACGTAATAATTTCCATGGAGCGATCCAAACTTACCGTATAGGATGATACACCGAACATTGCCTCATATACGGTATCCTCCTCAGCCATGGGGTAAGACAAAACTTTTACCGCATAATCCTCGCCGTATTCCTCACGCAAATTATAATCGCCTTTCATAACCGCGACGCCGAATTTTTCCGCCGTTTCCGGATTTTCAGCAAACCAACCGTTTTCTTCGCATTTTTTCATCAAAAGCATGTGGTTGGTAAAGCTCGACGTTTCAAATGCCTGCCGCATGATCGTTCTGTTTCCGATGGTTGCAGCGGTAGCAATATAGGAAACGAGAATAGACATTTCTCCGTCTCCGAGCCAGTAATGCATATTTACAGGATCAACATATGAAAGCATCGCCGGAACATCGGTCTCATTCCGGCCTATATCTTCAATCAAATCAGCGCATTCAACCAGAGAAGTTATGGAAGACGTATCAAAATAATATTTTTCCGCCAGCGCCTTATTAATCAAAAGATATGTATATTCGCCGATCAAATGGTTGTTCGGAATCGCATATGTATTTTTATTGTATTTTACCTGATCCAAAAACGTCGGAAAAATATAATCTTTCAACACTTTGGAAGTAGAATTCAAGTTCGTGTCGAGCGCCGATAAATATCCCGCATCCGCATAGGAACGAAGCCGGTCTTTACCCGCTAAAAAGATAATATCCAATTGATTTTCATCCAGATCCGGATATTTCAAAACGCGCTGACCGAGTTCGTTTACAATCGTTTCAGCCGTAGTATCTTCGGTCTCTTCAGTCGTTGCGCCCGGCAAAACAATCGGCGTTGTGGAAGCAGCGCTGTCTTTATATTCCTTGATTGCTGCAAGTTTTTCTTCAAGCGCGGTATAGTATTCATCTTCCGTAAAGAACGAAAGATCGACCTTTGTTGTATATTTGGACTGCGTGATCTCATTCACGGCTTCTTCAATCAGCGCCTCTGTCTCAAGCGAAACACGCTTTTCGGATACTACCCACATGCTGAGGGTCGTAGCTGCACGGGCAGAAGATTCTTCCTCCGTCCCATCCGAAGCATTCGTCTGTTCTCCGCAGCCCGCAAGCATTGCAGGAAGCAAAACAGACAAGCAAAGCAACAGGCAAATAAGTTTTTTACGCATGAAAAGTTCCTCCTAAATGAAAGCCCGCCGCAGGGCGGCATAAAACATATATTAGTTTACACTAAAAAGGGCTGTATGTCAAGGTATTTTCCGTATATCCTGCCAAAAAACACTCATTGATCCAAATAATCTTTCAGTCTTTTGGAACGGCTGGGATGCCGCAGCTTACGAAGCGCTTTGGCCTCGATCTGACGGATACGTTCTCTTGTGATGTCGAACTCTTTTCCGACCTCCTCCAGCGTATGTGTTCGTCCGTCCTCCAAGCCGAAACGCAGCTTTAAAACATGCTCTTCCCTGGGCGTCAGCGTATGCAATACCGCGCACAAATGCTTGCGAAGCAATGCATAGGAAGCGGTTTCAGCGGGAGCCGGTGAATCATAGTCTTCAATAAAATCGCCGAGATGGCTGTCTTCTTCTTCGCCGATCGGCGTCTCCAAAGAAACCGGATCCTGCGCAATTTTTAAAATTTCCCTGACTTTATCCGGACTCATGCCCATTTTTTCCGCAATCTCATCGGCGCTTGCCTCATGGCCGAGTTCCTGCAAAAGCTGCCTGGAGTAGCGGGATACTTTGTGTATGGTTTCCACCATATGAACCGGAATCCGAATCGTACGCGCCTGGTCGGCAATCGCGCGGGTAATGGCCTGCCGGATCCACCAGGTTGCATATGTGGAAAATTTATATCCCTTTTTATAATCGAACTTGTCAACGGCTTTCATAAGACCGAGATTTCCCTCCTGAATCAGATCCAGGAAAAACATCCCCTTGCCGACATACCGTTTTGCAATGCTGACAACCAAACGAAGATTGGCTTCTACAAGCTCATTTTTGGCTTTTTCATCCCCGCGGCTGATCCGCTGCGCCAAAATCATCTCTTTTTCCGCATCAAGCAGCGGAATCTTTCCGATCTCCTTAAGGTACATACGTACAGGATCGTCGATGGCCAGCCCCTCTTGAGCCAGCATTTTTTCCATGTCCTCTGCCGATTCAAGCTGTTCAATTTCCTCATCATCGGCTTCCAGATCGTCAATATCATCGATTTCCACCGTATCAAATCCGGTGATTTCAATTCCATTGCTTTCGATCTGTTCATAGATCTTTTCCATCTGATCGATGTCGCAGTCGTTCAGTTCCATCACTTCCAGAACTTCGGCGTTGGTCAGACTGCCTTTGCTTTTTCCTTTTTCAATCAGTTCGTTGATATCGATTTTCTTCTGATTCTCGTTGCTCATTTGCTTTCCTTTCATACCGCCGCATTTATGTATTTCTTTTTCTATTTATCAGATCGCGAATATCGCCGAGCGGATCGGAATCATCCGCGCTGTGCGTTTCCCTCCGAAGGACTTCCGCGCTGTCGCGAAATACGCCGACGCCGTTATCGCTGAGTTCACGGCGTGCAAGCTGCATCCGCATAATCCGCCCCAGTTCCTCCGGCGTAAAATAATCTCCGAGCAGCGCCGCATCAAAATCCCCGGCCGAAACGACCGCAAAGATCGCCTTGAATACGCGCTTTCCAAATTCGGTAAAAAAATCTGTTTCCGCAAGCGGAACTTCTTTCTCCGCCACCATTCTTCTGTACTCGGGATACAAAAGCAACAGCCCCAAAACCGTTTCTTCCGCTCGCGCGGCGGCGATATTTCGGGCATAGTCGGGATTCACTCGGTCTCCGTATCCTGCGCTCTGCCGAACTATTTTCTGCGCTTCCTGTTTTTTATATTCCTTTTTCCGAGCCCGAATCAACCGTTCTACATCGGATTTTATACTCTGAGCCGGAATTTCCAGTTGTTTTGCCGCTGCGGCAATATAAATTTCCCGCTCTGCGCTGGAATAAATCTCGGCGATCATTTTACACAGTTCGGCGCAGGCTTTAATCTTTTCATCCGGCAACGAAACATCATGCCTTGCAAGAATGTTTTCCATATTATAATCAAATTTGCTTTTGCTGCCAATCAGCTGCGCGCGAAACTTCTCCGCACCGTATTTTTTTAAAAACTCATCCGGATCTTTCGCTCCGCTCAGCCGAAGCACGCGCACATCCAGTCCAACCTCGCCAAGAATGCCGATCGCACGGTTGGCCGCTTTTTGTCCCGCGGCATCGCTATCATAAGAAATCAGCACTTTTTTGGTATACCGCGCCATAATCCGCGCCTGCTCCGACGTCAGCGCCGTTCCAAGCGTGGCCACCGCATTTGTAAAACCTGCCGCATGCATGGCGATCACATCCATATACCCCTCGCACAGGATTATTTCATCCGAACAGCTTGTCCTAGCGAAATTGAGCGCAAATAAATTTCTGCTTTTTTTAAAGACAGGCGTATCGGAAGAATTTAAATATTTCGGTGTCGAATCATCCATAACGCGCCCGCCGAAAGCGATCACATTTCCCGACACGTCGATAATGGGAAACATCACCCGATTCCGAAAATAATCGAACGGCGCGCCGCTCTTTTTACTCTTCCCGCATAAAAAAGCGGACGTCATTTCCTGATCTGTATACCCCAGTCTGTGCAGATAAGCGGTAAGTACAGAAAAGCCGGGCGGCGAATACCCAAGTCCGAAATGCTTGATTACGGCTTCCGAAAGCCCGCGCGCCGTAAGATAGCGCAGCGCCTCGCCGCCGGAGGGTTCAAAAAGCTGACTGTGGAAAAAGCGCGCGGCCTCCCGATTCATAGCAAGCATTCTCGATCGATCAAAACCGTCCCGTCTCGTCAAATCCTCCGGAATGGTTATGCCCGCGCGGCGCGCCAAAAATTCAAGCGCCGGAACATATTCAAGATTTTCCGACTGACGTATAAACGTGATGACATCTCCGCCCGCGCCGCAGCCGAAGCAATAATATCCCTGTGTTGCCGAAAATACCGTAAACGAAGGCGTTTTTTCCGAATGGAACGGGCAAAGTCCCTGATAATTCGAGCCGGCGCGCTTTAAATTGACATAAGCGGAAATCACATCGACAATATCGTTTCTTGATTTGATTTCCTCAATCACACGGCTGTCGATCATAGCTGCTTCCCTCTCCAGACCTGCGGTATAAAGAGTTCACTGTAAAGATTGATCGCATATCGGTCAGTCATACTGGAAATAAAATCGCAGACGCAGCGTTCAACCGGCTCTTTTTCGGTATTGCGAAAATAAAGGGCCGGCATCTGATCCGGATTTTTTACAAAATGCGCAAACAGGCGCGCCAATAGCTCTTTTGCCTTATTGTCCTCCGATTTTGCCAGAGGATTGGTATACACATGTTGAAAAAGGAACGAACGGAGCGCCATGGTCGCCTGCCCGATTTCTTCCGTAAAGCGAATAGACGGCTGATCTGTGCTTGCATGAATTACGGAAGTCACCATGCGGTTGATCCGCTCGCTGTGCCCTCTTCCAAGCACTTCTGTGAGTTCTTTCGGAATATCGTCTATCTTTAAGATTCCCGCGCGGCAGGCATCGTCTATGTCATGATTGATGTAGGCGATACGATCCGCAAATTTGACAATCACGCCCTCCAACGTGGAGGCCATGCATTCGCCCGTATGGTTCAGAATGCCGTCCCGCACTTCCCAGGTGAGATTGAGCCCCACGCCGTTGTTTTCAAGCTGTTCCACGACCCGTAAACTTTGTTTGTAATGGGTAAATTCCGGTGAATAGCACTGCTGCATAGCTACCTCGCCGGCATGGCCGAACGGCGTATGCCCAAGATCATGCCCCATAGCCGCGGCCTCTGTCAAGTCTTCATTCAGCCGCAGCGCGCGCGCAATAATGCGGGCAACCTGCGTCACTTCAAGCGTGTGCGTCATCCGGGTGCGGTAGTGTTCATCCGCGGGAAACAAAAACACCTGCGTTTTATGCATCAACCGTCTGAAGGATTTGGAATGAATAATGCGGTCACGGTCCCGCTGAAACTCCGTCCTGTTTTCACAGGGAACATACGGATGCTCCCGCCCGCGCGTATTCTTTGTCAGGAAAGCATAGGGAGAAAGCGTGTCTTCTTCCCGTTTCAGAAAAATATCCGATATTTTTTCCGCCATACAATCCCTCCGTTACCGTTTCAATGATTTACGACAATAATATACGCGCAAAAAAAGGATTTCCCTTTTTTTGCGCGTATAATTTTTATTGGTTTATAGACCTTCCTGAAAGAATCCTTCCTTTTATCAGCGACAACATGAGTGATTTATGGTTGTTGGGAATATCATAAGCCCTTACGTAAACTGAAATTTTTCAATCTGATTTCTTTGGGGATAATTCAGTCTTTCTTATAAAATACTAATGTCATTTTATCGTTTATAATTTTTATTCTTCCGGTCTGATGATAGCCCATCTTTTCATAAAGATAACAATTTCCCTTTTCTTGTAAAATCGTATCTAATTCCCAATTTGAACTGCCATGTAATTCTTCAACCGCAAGAATAGCTTTTTGTGCCATGCCATGATTTCGATATTGAGGCATTACAAAAATGGGAGATATTCTTTTTGGGATACCCTTTTCTCTTTTGTCAACAACACGCACGGCACCTACATTCTCGTTATTTTCTTGAATATAATAATAGTATGTAAAAGGTTGCTGCAGCCTCATGATAATTTTATCAACATTTTCAGTTGCAGGGTTAGTTTCCGTGTCTTGATACCTTTGATACAGATCATTAAATGCTTCTACCTGCATTTCCCACAATTTATGCGCATCTTCTATATCAATTCGAGTCAACTTCATATTATTAACCCCGTTTTTCAATTTCTCCCAATTTGAATTTGTCAAAATATATGCCATACATTGAATCCATATATCAATTTTTCAATCATAATGTTACCCTGTACAGAATAGCAGACAAGAGCGCAAAAGCAACGAGTACTTTTGCTCTCGCATAGTATAGTATTCCCTTGTATATGTCCGTATTGTTTTCAGCTACTATAGAAAATCCAAGAACCATTTGGGAGCCAAAACGTCAAACAAGCATTGTTGTTTTTAATGTCTTGATAGATGGAGAAAACAGTATTAGCAAGGATTTTCACCGTTCAAGGATTTTTGAGGCCACAAATTCAAATACTATTTTTTATATTTATAAAAACCGTTCCATTTGAAAATAAATGTATCTTTCGGAAATATCCTTATAGCGCCGAGCGCCGCCGCTTCAGGCTTTGTCATAACGCTCTCCGGTCTGCTCGGAAAATACCCGGCCGCCGAAAAGCTCGCGAATCGCGTCGGTAAAGCGTCCGGCGTCCCCGGCACGAACCGCCGCGCGCAGCGTAACCGTATCGGCAAAGTCGGCGCCGTCTGCAATCGCGCCGAAATCCGGCAATTTTGAAAGCAGCTTTTGATACTCAGAATACGACAGCAAAATACGGAACTCGGCATACCGTTCATACGTGACAGTGCCCGCCGCTTCTACCGCAAGCTTTGCCGCGGCAGTATAGGCGCGCACAAGTCCGCCCGCGCCGAGCAGAATCCCGCCGAAATAACGGGTGACCACGATACAGGCGTCGTCAATTCCCGATTTACGCAAAACATCCAGCACCGGTATGCCTCCGGTCCCCTGCGGCTCCCCGTCGTCGCTGTACCGCTGAATCCCGCCTCCGCCAAGCACATACGCATACACATGATGCCGGGCATCATGATGTTCCTCCCGCACATGCCGAATCAAATCAAGCGCTTCCTGCTCATTTTCGACATGCATGGCGCGACCGAGAAATTCCGAGCGTTTTTCTTCATAAACGCCGCGTCCCTCTTCCCTAAGCGTTTTATAGCACTGATCTTCATGCTTCTCGTTTTTCATCGCAGCCTCAAACAATATATTCTTTAAACAGTCCCTGCGCGCGGCTGTCCAGCGTCACCTGCACCTCTGCGTACTGTTCGGTATACCGGACATCTTCAACTACGGCCGTTTTATAAAGCTGTCCCACCAGCGACTGCGCCTCAATCGGAATCCGCAAAACGCAGCGTTTGGTTCCGGCGCGTGCCAGCGTTTCGAGCATAGACAAAAAACGATCGATCCCGCTGCCGTCCTTGGCGGATATAAAAACCGCCTGCTCAGGCCGGGTACTGACGGCCGCCATACCGTCCCGCGCCAAATCGGATTTGTTGAATGCATACAAGGCCGGTTTATCTCCGGCGCCGAGTTGTGCGATAATTTCCGACGTCACCTCTAACTGTTCGCCGCATTCTGCATCGGAAGCGTCCGCAAGCACCACTAAAATATCCGCATAACGAAGCTCGTCCAGCGTTGACTTGAATGCCTTAATCAGATGATGAGGCAGCTTACGGATAAAGCCGACCGTATCCGAAAGCAAAACCTCCGTCCCCTCGGGCAGCGTCAGCTTACGGGTGGTGGAATCCAACGTCGCAAACAATTTATCTTCTGCTAATACACCCGCATCGGTCAGGCGATTCATCAGTGTAGATTTGCCCGCATTCGTATACCCGACAATCGCAACGCGCTTCAATCCGCTGCGCATACGCGCGGCGCGCGTCGTGCTCCGATTGCGTTCCACTTCTTTCAGCGCCTCTTCCAATGCCGCAATGCGGCGCGAAAGATGCCGCCGGTCGGTCTCCAGTTTTGACTCACCGGGACCGCGCGTCCCGATCCGTCCCTCCTGTCTTGAAAGTTGTTTCCCTTTTCCGATAAGGCGCGGCGCCGTGTATTTCAGTTGCGCGAGTTCAACCTGCAGCTTTCCCTCGGCGCTGGAGGCGTGCAGCGCGAAAATATCCAAAATCAGCATACTGCGGTCAATCACTTCCGTATCCTCAAGCGCATCCTCAATATTGCGGATTTGGGACGGACTGAGTTCCACATCAAATACAACAAGCGAAATATCGTTTGCCGAGCAAATCTGGCGAAGTTCTTCAAGCTTGCCGCTGCCGATGCAGGTTTTGGGATTTTCATGCTCGACAAACTGCACCATGCGCGCAAACACATGTCCGCCGGCTGTCTCCAGCAAACGCTCAAGCTCATCCAAGCTTTTTTCACACGCTTCGTCGCCGCTGCCCTTTTTTGCAATGCCGACCAATACGGCGTCTGTTATTTTTTCTTTTTCCATAAATTAATACCTCCCGGGCTCAAAGCCGCGCAAGCATTCTCCGCACAGAAACAAGGGGCAAGCGACCGCAAAGCGTTCACTTGCCCCATTCAAGCATAAATCAAACTTATTTTACCATGCTCAGACGCTTCTTGAAGCGATCAACACGTCCGCCGGCATCCACAAATTTCTGCTTGCCTGTGAAGAACGGATGACATTTGGAGCAGATTTCAACCTTAACATCGCCCTTTGTGGAGCGCGTTACATACTCTGCGCCGCATGCACACTTTACAGTAACTACATTATATTCCGGATGTATTCCCTGTTTCATTTTCAACACCTCTTTACATTCGTATTCACAATACAATTTATACTATCACATTCTTTTCTGAAATGCAAGACTTTTTTCGATATTTTTGCGAAATACATCTTATATTTTCTGTTCTACGTCGTATTTCAAGCGGGAAATGATCTTCTTTTCCAAGCGGGAAATATACGATTGCGATATACCCAGCAAATCCGCAACCTCTTTTTGCGTTTTTTCTCCGCCGCCGTTTAGTCCGTAGCGCATTTCGATAATCATCCGTTCACGCGGATTCAAAGAATCCACAGCACAGCGCACAATTTTTTTCTCTTCCGCGTTTTCCAGATTCCGGTACACCATATCTTCATCACTGCCGAGGACATCCGACAACAACAGTTCGTTGCCGTCCCAATCCACATTCAGAGGCTCTTCTATCGAAACTTCACAGCGCTTGGAACTGTTTTTCCGCATATACATCAAAATTTCATTTTCTATACAGCGGGAGGCGTATGTCGCCAGCTTATTGTTCTTCTCCGGCTTAAATGTATTGATAGCTTTAATCAGCCCTATCGTGCCGATCGACACCAAATCCTCAATCCCAATCCCCGTACTCTCAAACTTTTTGGCAATATACACAACCAGCCGCAAATTGTGCTCGATCAGCACGCTCCGATATTTCGGGTTCTGCTGCGCGCTCTCCAGCGCGGCGCTCTCCTCCTCCGCGCTGAGCGGCGGCGGAAGCGTATCGGCGCCGTTTACATAAAATACAGAGCGGCGGCCAAACAGTTTTAACCGAAGCCGCAAATACCAAAGCTTAAATTTGATGAACAGATTTTTCATCGGACCTCCTCAGGCAATGGCCGACGGATGAACGATTCCCTCGCAGCCGTCAAAGGTCACGTCCGCACCGGTTACCGCAATATACGCGTCGATCTCCACCGTTCGCCTTTTATTTTCAAAATATATTTTATCCGGCTGAAATGCATAGAAAGTACTGCTCTTTCCGTCAATTCCGGCAGCGCAGACCAACCGAAACCGATGCTGCAGCAGATAGGTGCCGTCGCCGCGGGCCAGCGCCTGAACAAGATCCGGCGGCAAAAGCGGCTCCACCATATCGATTCCCGCCATAATCACATATTTTCCGCTGATCGGTTCCTTTACCAAATTTCCCGAATCCAGCAGAAGCCGAAGCTGCGTGCTTTTGCCGTTTTGTTCTATCCGAACGGCCAACTCCCGTTTTTCCGTGGTTTCCCGGCCGAAATACGAAAAAATCCAGGACAAAAGCAAGCTGACGGCAGCCAGTACGGCAAACAGCCAAAGCGGCATATGCGAATATGAATAGCTGCGAACATTGCCGAACAAATCCGCATGATAACTGCCCAAAAAATAATACGTGCAAAACATCGCGCCGCCGATCAGCGCGGCAGCGCCGAAAAATATCAGAACGGTCTTCACGAATTTATAGCCGCCGAACGCAATATAGCACATTAAAAGGCCGACTGCCAGATTAATGAAAAAGTCAAATATATTGTTTCCGTTTATAAATACGCGCGCCACACTGTAAATTCCGCCGATCAAAGAAGCGCCTGCAAGACAAAACGCTCTGGCATGCCGCCGCATAAAGAGCCCTGTCATATACAAAACAAAAAAATTCATACAAAAATCAATCAGCAAAAGTACGTCTCCGTAAATGACCTGCACCATATGTATCTCATCACCTCATGCTTCTATTGTAGTGCGTGTCCGATTAAAAGCATGTCACTTTGCGGGCAATTTTTTTGTAATAAACAGGAAAGAAAAACCGAACGGGAAAATTCCCGTTCGGTTTGCGTGAAACGCTGTTCTATTCTGTAATTTTGCGGCACTCTATGTAGTAACGCTTGTCACAGGCTTCTCCCATCGAGAAAGTTTTACGCGGAAGCGCACCGTTTTGCTCCACCGCGCCGAACAGCGCTTCTTTATCCATACCGTCAAACAAAAAGCCGATGCTGTCCTTCTCCTCTGCAAGCTTTTGCAGCGCATCCGCGCCGTGAATATAGTCGATCTCGATTTCCGGGTGCTTAGCATGATACCGATCCAGAAAATCCTGAAGCGTGCCGACTGTCAGAGAGTGTGTGCCCGCGCCGAGAGAAATTTCCCGTTCGCCGCCGTCAAAGATACAGCGCACAGACTGTCCGCCATCTCCGCATTTTCGTCCGAACGCTTCCAAAGCGGCTAAAAGCTGCTTTGGTTCCGCCGTCCGCACCAAACGGAAAATCGGTTCAAATGTCAGCGCCGCATCATGCAGATTGACAACCTCGCACAGCGCATAGCGCAGCGGATGCGAAAGCGCCGCATCCCCGATTTCCTCTTTCAATTCTTCATACCGCGCTTTTGCGCTAGCCAAAGAATGATTGCCGTCGCCTACCGCAAAGCGGATAGAAGAACCGGAAGCGGCAAACAGTTTCTGCATCCTCTTTGTCAATGACTGCCGCGCATTTGAAGGAAGCAGATACCCCTCAATGTGACCGCCGCCTTCCATTAAATCAAACGAATACAGGCGCTCGTAATCGCCGCATTGTGCGTCAAGCGGTTCGATAACCGCATGGTTTCGATCATCAATCAACAGCATGACATGCGGCAGTTCCAGCGTAGCCGCGCGCCGCACCGCCACACGCGGCGGGATCCGCTCAAGCACCGTCCCCTCGGTCGCGCGCACGGGGGAACCGGCGCCCGGGCGATACTCATATGCCTCCAAATCCACGGCGCCGACAATCCCATGCCGTACAAGACCGCTGCGCACGGTTCTCCGCACATAAATCATGGCATCGCTGTATTCCTGCAACACATTCTGCTCATAGGAATGCATTGCTTTTGCAATATCGGAGAGCGTTTGTGCATTCATTTTTGATAAGAACGCCTCCGGCAATATCATGTGAAGCGTACTCGGCTGCTTGCCGACCCTGTTTTTCACGGCTTCCCAATACGCGGGCTCGCTCGTATGCTGATCGCAGGCGATCACCGCCCATCTTTCGCCTTTTTCGGGATCCCCGATAAACCGCGGCAGTAAAATATCCGCCGAACCAAAGCAAACTGTATTTTCCATTTTTAACTCCTTCACCGATCATCCGAGTATTATTTTACCGGATTTAAAGGGAAAAAGCAATAGAACCGGGCAAGTTTGATTCAAAAGCACAACGCAGATCAAAAAGAGTAAAAAGCGCTTATTCTATTTGCGTTTCTCCAATTTTTTTATTTTGGAAACCGGCACGCGAACAAAAAACCACATATTATTATAAACTATTTACACTTCATGCAAAAAAACATACGGAAAACTGTTTAAATAGGCTCTTGACACACTTTTTCCGGCGGCATATAATGTATTAGAATCGTAATTTTTCCCCGCAAGGAGACAGAAAAATGCAAGTAAAAGTTATAAAATTCGGCGGCTCTTCTTTGGCTGATGCCGAACATTTCAAAAAAGTCGCCGACATTATCCGAGAGGATCCTTCGCGTCGCTACGTTATTCCCTCCGCGCCCGGAAAGCGCATAGACGGCGACACAAAAGTAACCGATATGCTCTACGCCTGCTTTGAAAAAGCCTCCCGCGGCGAAGAATTTGAGCAGGATTTCGATAAAATCATCGACCGATATGAATCCATTATTTCCGGCCTCGGCATCACGCTGGATCTGTCCAAGGAATACAACCGGATTCAGGGCGCTTTTTTGCACCAGCCCGGAAAGGACTACGCCGCCAGCCGCGGCGAATATCTGAACGGCATCATTTTGGCCAAATATCTCGATTATGATTTTATCGACTCAGCCAATGTGATTTTCTTTCAGGACAACGGCGCGTTTGACGCCGAACGTACCAATGTCACGCTTTCCGCAATCCTGCGCAATCATAAGTGCGCCGTCATTCCCGGTTTCTACGGCTCCATGCCCAACGGCACCATAAAAACATTTTCTCGCGGCGGCTCAGACGTAACCGGATCTATCGTAGCCCGTGCCGTCAACGCCGATTTATATGAAAACTGGACGGATGTTTCGGGATTTCTCATGGCCGATCCCCGCATTGTCGATCACCCCAAAACCATCGAAACCATCACATACAGAGAACTTCGCGAACTCTCTTACATGGGCGCGACTGTGCTGCATGAGGAAGCGATTTTCCCCGTTCGTTTTGCCGGTATTCCGATCAATATCAAAAATACAAACGCGCCCGGCGATCCCGGCACTATGATCGTCGCCACAACGCCTGACTATGCATCGGACGCAGTCGTGACCGGCATCGCCGGCAAAAAAGGATTTTCGGTCATCAACATCGAAAAAGATATGATGAACGCCGAAATCGGGTTCGGGCGCAAAATACTTTCCATACTGGAAGACTACAACGTCTCTTTCGAGCATCTGCCCTCCGGCATCGACACGATGAGCGTTGTCGTCAATACATCTTATATTCAGGAAATCCGCGACCGCCTCATCACAGCGATCTGTGTCAAAACCACACCGGACTCCGTCAGCATTGAAGACGGACTGGCCCTGATTGCGATTGTGGGGCGCGGTATGGTGCGCTCTAAGGGTACGGCCGCACGCGTATTTGGCGCCGCCAGCGAAGCCGGCATCAATATTCGAATCGTCGATCAGGGATCGAGCGAACTCAACATCATCATCGGCGTAGACGAGGGCGACTACGAAAAAGCGCTGCGCGCCATCTACAATGAATTTGTAAAATAAAATCCGACATACACCAAAGCAAAAATAACAAGCGGTCACGGGAATACCCGTGACCGCCGCGCCGTTTAAGCCATGCTTTCCGCCAGCTTTTTCCCGCCGAGCAGATGAAAGTGGATATGCCGCACCGACTGGCAGGCATCCTCGCCGCAGTTGTTGACAATCCGATATCCGTTTGTCAGCCCCGCCGCTTTTGCCACTGCCGGAAGCGCTTCAAACAATTTTGCAATAAACGCACTGTTGGAAGAATCAATACCGTCCGCCGAATCTGCAATATGCTGCTTCGGAATCACGACGACATGCACAGGCGCCTGCGGATTTATGTCGCGAAACGCATACACCGTCTCATCCTCGTACACTTTTACAGAGGGGATTTCTCCGCCGACAATCTTACAAAACAAGCAATCCATAAAGCCTCACTCCTTTTGCATCAGTTTAGCATGTTCCGCTGCAAAAATCAAGCGTTTTTCCGGCAATTGCGGTCATGAACCAAGTTAAAAACCGCATGATCCATTCAAGCTCCATTTTTATGCAATCGAACCCGAAAGGAGGAATAGCATGGAACAACTTCCCCGCCCGTCGGAAATTCCCTGTGATCTGTGGGAATATCTAAGCCATACGAATACACCCATTGTACTATACGGAATGGGCAACGGTGCGGACAAAATTTTATCCGTGACGAAACGGTTGAACATCCCGGTCGCCGACTTCTTTGCAAGCGACGGATTTGTACGCGGACAAGCTTTTCACGGAAAAACCGTGCGCTCTTTTGAGCAGATTCGGCAGACATACAAAAATTTTATCATTCTGCTGTCTTTCGGCACATCGCGCCCGGAAGTTTTAGCGCCGATTTATGCGCTCAGCGAACATTTTGAACTGTATGCGCCCGACGTGCCGGTATCTGGCGATACGCTTTTTACAAGAACATTCTACAAAGCAAATTATGAAAAATTCAAGCAGGTTTTTGACCTGCTTGAAGATATGCAATCGAAAGAAATTTTCTGCAATGTAATCCGATATAAAATTACCGGTGATATTCGCTTTTTGAGAAAAGCGATCAGTCCTCCCGATTTTGAGAAGAAACTTTTACCCTGCAAAAGCTACCGCACCTTTATAGACGCAGGCGCTTATAACGGCGATACGTCCCGCGCGTTTATAGACAACTGCTCTGAGGCCGAGCGTATTTACGCAATCGAACCCGATCCCAAGAATTTCAAAAAGCTTTCGGCTTATGCCGAAACCGAAACGCGCGCCAAGGTGTTTCCTTTTGAATTTGGTGCATGGCAGGAAGAAAGCGAAACGAAATTCTCCGTATGCGGCAACCGAAACTCAAACTGCGCAGCGCAGGCGTCAAACAAAATTAAAACCGTTTTGCTGCGGACAATCGACAGCCTCGGTATTCAAGATGCCGACTATGTTAAATTTGACGTAGAGGGCGCGGAAAAGCAGGCGTTTTTGGGCGCGCTCAAAACAATCTCCGCCGGCGCGGACGTGCTTTTATCCCTCTACCACCGCAGTGAAGATTTGTTTGAACTTCCGCTTCTTATACACCGACACTTCCCGAACTATCGACTGTTTCTCAGGCGCCGCGAATCACTTCCGGCATGGGATTTAAACTTATACGCATTGAAAGGGGAAAGAGACGATCATGATTTACCGACTGTATATTGAAACCGTACAAGAGGAAAATTCTACCGGCTGGGCATTTATGTTTTTCAATCATCAGGATTTTAACATCTATAAGCGGTGCGGGAAAACCGAAACGACCGATAAACGCGCCGTTATCCTTACGATTGCGGAACAAGCGCTTTCCTATTTCACCAATTTCATGCGCCGCCGCTATTACGACGAGCATTTTGCTACCATATTAGATGAGGACTATGTAACGCTTTTCACCGAACTGCCCGAAATTGCAGCGTGCTGGAAATCCGGACGCTTTCGTGAATTTTTTGCAGATGCACCCGACCGCGCGCGATGGGAAGTGCTTCTGCCCTATTTTGAACGTCCGACCATGCGTTTTGAAACCGCTTCGGATCCCAAATTTATCGAAGCGGCAAAAGCGCTGGCCAAAAAAGGACTGGAACAACCGGCTCCGTAAATCGACTGCCTACGGGTTCTTCCTTTTGAAAGCGAGCTTAATCAAATATCCCATTCTGAGAAAAACGTCTGTCCGAAATTCGGACAGACGTTTTTCTCAGAATATTTTTATTTGCCGACCTGACTGATCGCATCGCGAATGGTTTTCTCATACGCCTCGCGGCCGTATTTATCCACCTCGGACTTATTCTTCTCACCGTGCGTCAGACAACCGGCTCCGCCGATACAGCCGCCAATACAAGCCATCCCCTCGATAAAGTTCGCGTCCAACGCGCCCTTACCCGCGCGCAGCAAAGCCGCTCGGCAAGCTTCGATTCCGTCGCAGGCCACCGCTTTAAGAGGAAAATCAATTCCCTGTTCTTTGAGCGCTTCCGCCACAGCATCCGAAAGTCCGCCGCTGCGGGCAAAAATCCGCCCGTAATACGACGCATTATCCAGCACATCTTCGGAAAACTGCGTAATATCAAGGTCGCAGCTATCAAAAAGCGCCTGCAGTTCTTCAAATGTAATCACACTGTCGATATAAGGCCGAACCGCTTCCTGCTGAAATTCCATTTTTTTCGCGGTACAGGGCCCGATAAAGACAATCTTAGCCGTCGGATCGGTCTCCTTGATATATTTGGAAATAGTTGCGGCAGGCGAAAGATTATGCGAGATTTTTTCCGCAAGCTCCGGAAAACGCTGCCGAATATAGGTCACAAACGCCGGACAGCAGGAAGAGGTCAAAAAGCCTTTTTCCGCGAGTTCCGCCGCTTCGGCATACGCCACCATATCCGCGCCGAGCGCCGCTTCGACAACCGTAAAGAAACCGAGCTTTTTGATTCCGGAAATCACCTGTCCGAGTTTTGCATAGGTAAACTGACTGGAAACAGAGGGCGCCACGACCGCGTATACCTTGCTTTTATCCCCTAACGCACTCTTTTTCAGCATTTCGATCACGTCAAGGATAAACGACTTATCGCTGATCGCGCCGAACGGACATTGATATACGCACGCCCCGCAGGATGTGCATTTGTCGTTGTCAATGGCCGCCGCTCTATCCTCGCGCATGGAAATCGCCCCCACCTTGCAGGAACGCTCACAGGGACGCTTGAACTCCAAGATCGCATTATACGGGCACACTTTGGCGCACTGCCCGCATTCAACACACCGCGTTTTATCAATATGCGCCACATGGTTTGCATCGAACGTGATCGCGCCGCGCCGGCACACATCCTCGCACCGGTGCGCAAGGCATCCCCGGCAGGACTGCGTGACCACATATCCCCCTACGGGGCATTCATCGCACGCAATATCAATAACCTCAATCACGTTGCGATTTGTGCGGTCTCCGCCCATTGCAAGCTTGACGCGCTCACTGAGAATCGCGCGCTCCTTGTATACACAGCAGCGCATGGTCGGCACCTTTCCCGGAACAATCATTTTCGGGATATCGGTCACATGCTCAAGCAGCCCGTCGTTCCAGGCAAGACGCGCGACCTCTCGCAAAACCTTATATTTCAGATGCTGTACCTTTGTATCGAATTTTCTCATGACTTTTCCTTTTAAAAATAACTGACTTTAATCCGCTTTCCCATTTTTTTCAGACATTCGGAAAGCTCGGTCACAAGCTGCATTTTAATGCTGAAATTGATCGGCAGATTCGGATTCTGGTGCGCGGGATTGATCGCGCGGCCGACAAAAAAGTTAATATCCGTTGCCTCTTCAAACAAAAGCCGCGCAATGAGCGAAGCGCCGTCATGACGGCTGCTCCATTTTGTATAGGCAGTGTTATCCGCCAGATAATCCTTTGCGTAAGTCAAAACTTTATTGACGGTAATGACGCCCTCGGTGACCAGATCCACACCCTCGATTTCAGCGATCGGCGGAATTTCGGGATCTTCAAAATCGAGCTTCGGCACAAGAGTTTTTCCGAGATAGGAAGCCACAAGGGACGAAGTTGTTCCGCCGCAGACAATATGCTTTCCCTCTTTGGCAAAAAACAAGGCCATCATTTTATTAACGTCATCACGGTCACGCGGCGGTCCGAACAAAATATTCATCGGCGCGCGGCGGCGAATCCGCACCACGCAGACCGTTGTATCGTCTCCCGGTTCACCGCCGTACAGGCGATCGCATTCATCCAACAAAAGCGTCGCCAAAGTCTTCGCGGTAAATCCGACCTCCGAAAAGGTCTCCATAAAATCAATAATATCTTTCCGATCCCAACCGAAATTCAGCGAAAGTCCAACCCCGGCATGAATGCAGCCGTCGCTCATCGCGATAAAAATATCGTTTTCGCAGAGTTTGACACGCGAAGAATAAATCTTCTTTTCCCCGATATTCAGTTCGGTTTTCGGATAATCAAAATTTTTTCCGTCACGCAGAAGGATCACCGATGGATTATCATACTGAATAATTTCAGCTTCCTCGTTATCCACAATCCGAATAATTGTAAAAGTCGAATAGGCGACGCCGCGTACGGAGCAAACCGGAAGCGTTGCGGCCACCGTCTCCACGCAATCCTCAATAGAAAGCCCTTCGGCCAGCATGGTCGAAATAATTTTAGAGGTCAGCGTGGACAAAATATTGGCTTTAACGCCGCTGCCGAGCCCGTCGGCCAAAACCAGCACAGTGGAACGCTCATCGCCGGAAATAACCTCCACACGGTCGCCGCAGAGTTCCTCACCGATGTGATTGATGCTCTTATAGCCGATATCGGCACAGAGATTATTCATCGTGCATCGACTCCTTCAGCTTTGTCAGCGCAATTTTCGTTTCCGCCGCGGTTTCGCCCAAAAGCGAAGCGATCTCCTGGACGATGCGCATCTGCTTATCCACCACCTTATCCGCGACCTCGGCGGTCTGACGGCAGATTTCGTTCTTCTTCTCCCGTTCGGTGACCTCCTCGGTCACATCGCGCAGCATACACATCAAAACATGATATTCATTGTCGCAAAGCACGGTTTGATCGACATATTTATTGTATTCGGCAAGATAAACATCGGTTCGAAGCACAGTCTTCTGCGTTGTAAGCGCCTGCATGAACACAGCCGGATCCAAAATCCGCACCACCGGTTCGCCGAGCACATCAGCCGCGCGGGAAAGATTCATCATTTTCAGCGCGGCGCGGTTAATCTGCTGCACCTCAAGCTTTTCGTTGAGCACAACAATGCCGCTCGGCATATTGCCGATGATACTCTCCGAAAAATTCTCGGCCCGTTCTTTCAGATAAGGCAGGCACATGGAAATTTCCGCTTTTCCCTGACAAACCGCCACAGCCTTTTCACGGCAGGTATTATAGCCGCAGGAACCGCAGTTCAACTCATCCGATGGCTTCTGTTTGCCCATCTGACGCAGTACCGCCGCGATCTCGCTTTCACTCGGCATTGCGGCTTCTTTCGGAATATAATCCATGCTTTTGCGCAATGCGGACGCCGTCGGCTGTTCTACGGAAAAATCCTTTTTACCCGCATATTTGTAAACCTCAACGCTGTCGCGCAGCGGTGTACGATGATATTTTTCCATCACCGGACCGCCCACACAGCTTCCGGCGCAGGCGGACATTTCGATAAAACAGTTATGCAGATGACCGTCCGCAATATCCCGCAAGGCGGCCATGCAGTTTTCCACACCGTCTACCGTCAAATATGTATATTCGGGCAAGGTGCAATCCATCGTTTTCAGGATACCGCCTGATGTCGGAAACAAACGCGCCCGACTCTCTTCAGTCGTATCTTTAGAAGCCTCCGGCGTGATTTTTTCACGGGCAAACCATTCAGTCAGTTCTTCAAACGTGAGAACGCCGTCTACAATTCCGGGGAATTGCTGCGCCTCATCCTTTTTGGCAACGCACGGCCCGACAAACACAACTTTTGCTTCCGGAACACGCCGTTTAATATCCAGCGCATGCGCCTGCATCGGGCTGACAACATCCGCCAGGGCATCCAGCAGCGTCGGAAAATGCTTTTGAATCAGCAAATTAACCGAATGGCAGCAGGAGGAAATCAAAACATCGCGTTTTTCCTCCCGAAGCATACGCTCATATTCTCTTTTCACAATCGTAGCGCCGACCGCGGTCTCCTCCGCGCCGGCAAAACCGAGTGCAAGCAGAGCGCGCCGCATCTCTTCGATACCGACGCCGTTATAATTGGCCACAAAAGACGGAGCCAGGCTGACGTATACCGGCGCGTTGCCGCCAAGCAGTACGCGCACCTGTTCCGTTCCGTCGGAAATCTCCTTTGCCCCCTGCGGACACACGACAAAGCATTGTCCGCACAGAATGCATTCGTTGCCGACAATGTGCGCCTGATTTCCGGAAAAGCGTATGGATTTGACCGGACAGTGGCGTATACATTTGTAGCAGTTTTTGCAGTTGGATTTTTTGAGCTTCAATACATCAACCACGGCACTCACCTTTCCGCCTCAAGAGGCGCCAGAATATGCTCTGCGAAAAATGCCGGAAACCCCTCCCGCGTGACGCCGGAGTAAATATCATCGTCCACCTGCACGGTCACGCCCGTGCGGTTGCATTGACCGAGACAAAAACTGCCGGCCAACACCACATCATCCTCAAGAGCGCGCGCCGCGATCTCCTTTTGAAAAAGCTCGACAATTTCACGCGATCCCCGCAGATGACAGGAAGAACCGATACACACGCGAACGATCATACTTTTGCCAGCACTTCCGTTTCAAAAAAGCTTTTCACTGTATCGGGCGTGACCGAGAACAGCTGATCGTCCACCGTGACGCAGACGCCGCTCTGACAGTTTCCCATACAGAACGTTCCCGCAAGCTCTACCCGATCGCCCGCTTTACTTTGCGCGATCAGATACTGAAGTTCCTCTACGACCTGATCAACACGTACAAGGTGGTCAGCAAGGATTGCCTGAGCTACGACAACAATGCCGAGCAGCAGGCCTTCCTGGACGGCTATGCCGCCACCTGCATGGAGTGGAGCTTCACCCAGTCGATCGAAGAGGCCGGCAAGTATGGCGACGATAAGATCACATGGGTCCCCATGCCCAAGTTCCAGACCAATGCCTCTCCTTATTCCTGCTGGATGTGGGTCATGAATGCGAATTCCAGCAATAAGGAAGAAGCCCTGCAGTTTATCAAGGCACAGCTGAATGCGGATAATCAGGTCTATTATCAGCTCGGCACATGGTCCGGCATGCCCGCGAACCTGGACGGATGGGAAAAGGAAGAAATGATCAACTTTGCTCCCAACGTAGCGGCCAACCTGAAGAGCTACAAAGAAGCCGGTTCTCTGGTGGCGCGCACGCTTTCTACCCGTCACAGCGAGTACATGGACGTCGTGACCGGAACCCTGCAGCGCTATCTGCTGGATGAAATCACGTTTGAAGAGTGCATTGAAACCTGCACTGCTCAGACGGAAGAAATCCTTGCGAACGCCGCAAAGTAAATCTCTTTCTACGATTTCTGCAAAGCAGACAGGGCGGGCATGGGCTGCCCGCCCTGTCTTCCAAGATCTACCCAATGAGGAGGGAAAAATATGCAGTTGCCTGTCCGACGTCTCGGAAAAAAACGCGGACTTCAGAAAGAAATGCTTTTGTTGGCGTGGATCTTTGTAATGCCTGTTCTTCTTATTAGGTTACTGACGACGCTTTATCCTGTTGCCGAGATCTTCCATTACAGCCTTTTAGACTACGACCTTATCAATCGAACGAAAGAATATACGGGATTTTCGAATTTTGTCAAAATCGCAAACGATACCACTGTATTACAGGGATTGCAATTTACCCTCGAATATACTTTTTTATCGGTTTTTTTGATTGTTGCTCTGGGAACCATTCTCGCCTTGCTGATGAAGCTTGATTTTCGCGGCAGAAAACTGATTCGAACCGTATCGCTGCTGCCATGGGGTATGCCGATGATCATCATCTGCATGGCAGGCCGGTGGATGTTTAACGATTCTTATTCCATCATCAACGATATGATTCGCCAGTTGTTTGTACCCAACTTTCATTATTCCTGGTTATCCGAAGTCAATGGTGCCAAAGCGGCGGCAATTATTCTGAACGTTTGGAAAAACACTCCTTTTTTTGGAATTATGGTGCTGGCCGCATTTCAGGGGATCCCCGATGAACTGTATGAAGCGGCCAGAATCGACGGCGCCAATGATTTGCAGATCGTTTTCAAGATTATGATCCCCTACGTCCTAAAATC
>OLGD01001394.1_pt1 | contig 36825 bp, 59 predicted proteins | sample 1605311 | NCBI WGS metagenome assembly OLGD01 (sample SAMEA3888917, study PRJEB22519) | human gut metagenome | biome: human gut; feature: human-associated habitat; material: faeces | place: Denmark | collected 2010
AGTTGTGTTCACAAAAATACTCATTTGTCAAGTCTTTATAATCCGCTTTTTCGGTCTTCTGCGCCCGTGTCTTGGTGAAACATCCAAATCAGGCAGTTTCTTCATGGTCTGCTCCCCTCCTTGCACGGTCTTGCAGCACAGCACGGTACAGGGCTTCAATGGTTGCCGCATTACGGTTTTGGTAATTCTTTAGACGTTCCACGTTATTCATTGTTGATTCCTCCTGTGTTTTCTGACTACAGTAAGAATCTTAACATGTTTTTTATACCATAGCTTCCATTTATTCCCATAGCATTTTTTGAAGAAATATTTCTTTATATTTTCTTGATTGCTACGGTAGAAAAATTTTACCGCATTTGAAGTGCAAAACATGTAAAAATTTGAGGGTGATGAAATGGAAAGTAGAGCTGATTTCCGAGAACGTGAAGGACTTATTCTTTCGCAGTGCCGGTTGGAATCCGGGCTTTCGCAAGAATATGTAGCCAGGCAGATGGATGTGAACATCCGCACGGTGCGCAACTGGGAAGATGGGCTTTCCCCTATCCGAAACGATGATTTGTTGATGTGGTTCACCGTCTGCAAACAATCCCCCTGGCGCTGGCTGCAGCGCATCTGGATGCCGTCTGCATTCAGCGATACCGATACTCCAAACTGGACGGACGAGCAGGTAGACAAGGCACTTTCTGATTATATCGCTCAGATGCCGAGCCTGTACAAGCGCCGCCTGCTGTATATCCTTTGTGGGGCGCACGGGAGCGATTGGGCGGGCCAAATAGATTTGCTGTGTGCTAACGCGCATACGTCCATGCAAAGCCGTGTACGCGTCTGCCAGGCCGTAATACAGAACTACCGGATAGATACCGTAACTGGGGATGACCCATGCCCGGAAAGCATCAAGCCGGACTTTGACCGCCTGCAAATATGCCTGCAAGCCGGAGAAGCTGCCGTTCTGGCAGGTGACGGCGAATATAACGCAAGAGAAAAATAAAAAATCCCATGCCGGTGGTGCCACACCAGCAAGGGATAAAGGGCCGTCAACACAAAAAGTTGACGGCATTATTATAACACACAAAAAAAGGAGCCGCAATATGAAAAGGACTAATACCGCAAAATGGATTGAAAGCGCCGGACGTTGGCAAATCAACGTGCAGAAGGACGGAGTGCGCAAGACGTTTACCAGCGCCAAGCCGGGCCGCACAGGCCAGAGGGAAGCTAACAAAAAAGCAGATGAATGGCTTGACATAGGCGTAAAGACGGAACGGATTAAGGTTTCTGACGCATGGGAACAGTTGCTACAGCAGAAAAAACTTGTGTCTGATGCAGAATACAAAAACATGGCATCGTTCGGACGCTCCCATTTGCTGCCAGCCATCGGGATCAAGTCAGTAAAAGCCGTTACGGAACAGGATTTCCAAAAAATTATAGATTATGCGTTTCGCCATCCACAGGGGAACAGCAAAGAGCCCTTATCCAAAAAGACATTACAAAACTATGCAAGCTACTGCAAGCAGTTTACGAATTTTTGCCGAAAATCGAAATGGACAACGCTTGAGCTTGAGGAGCTACAGATTCCGGCAGCGTCTAGAAAAAAAGGAAAGAACGTGCTGACAGTTGAAGCGCTCAACACGCTGCTAAAAGTAGATACGACCATCATGCGCGGAAAATCTGTGCATGATGAATACATAAATTATTATAGGTTTCAGGTGCTAACAGGCATGCGCCCCGGTGAAATGCGGGGGCTGCGATGGGAAGACGTTGACGGGAATCTGTGCAGACTGAAGCAGGCAATCAATGCGCACGGTCAAATCACGCAGGGAAAAAACGAAAACGCATTGCGCACGGTAGTGCTGTCAAGACGCGCAATGGACGTGCTGGAAGCTCAAAAAGCCGTGACTGGAAAGCAGACGTACATCTTCCCCATGGCATCCATGCACACGTACTACCACCGCTGGCAGCGCTATCAGCGCTCTAATGACATGCCGGAGCTGAGTCTTTACGAACTGCGCCACACGTTTGTGAGTATCGCAAAGGAGTTGCCGACTGGCGAATTAAAGCAGCTAGTCGGGCATAGCGAGGATATGGACACATACGGCACATACTCTCACTACATCGCTGGAGATGACGAACGGACAGCACAAAACCTACAAGAAATCTTTGATAGATTGGTGGACTAAAAAGTACACACTAAAAGTACACACTTTTTTTCTTAAATGTATGAAATAATAGAAAAAGTATGTGATAAAACAAAATAATATAGCAATATACCGCTATATTTTTAATAACTAAAAGCATTGTGTATAGTTCGAGTCCTGTCACCTCGACCAAAACAAATGCCGTAGATTCGTTACAATCTACGGCATTTTCTTTTTCAAGTACACGTTTTAGTACACACTCACCTATTTTCTCTGCAAACTGTGTACCAAATCATTATACACATCCGGTCTCACTTCTTTCAGCGCATCCATAAACTCATCCAGCACACGCCATACTCGCCCGGTATCGGCCTTTTTTACAATCTCCAAAAATTCACTCATCCTGTAAACGCTCCAATTTCCGCATTACGCCATTATAAACTTTAGGGTTTGCCACATATAAAGCCGACATAAGCTCATCCAGCACGTTCAGCGCCGCTGTGGTGTCTACGTTTGCCACAGCCCGTAAAAAGTCACTGCTGCCAACAGCAGCCCTTGTAGACGGCTCTGCCGCTGCGTAGTAGCGAACAGGCTCTTGCGGTTCTGCTTTCTGCGGAGAATGGGACGCATCTGCAAGACGCTGATTTTTCACAACATACAGCGCTGCCAAATTTTTAACTCTGGTCATAGTGAGTTCGCTGTTTTCGATTTCGGCTATAGCGCCGTCAATCTCTCGCACGTCAACCATAGCCCTTACACCTCGCTTTAACCGTTTCGCATCGTGTCAATGCAGCGCTGGATGACTTCCCTGTCTTTGCTGTCAGCCCCGCGCATAATATCTTCCATGCGGGAAATCAGTGAATCGCGCCCATCGTCCATGCTGTAGTGCCCGCGCACATAGTGCTGACCTCGCCGCGCATAGCTGCTGCCGCGTCCGTAATTGCCGCGCATGTTGGCGCTCCAATCACCATCGCGGCTGTAATCCTCATCGCGGCTGTAACCGTCATCTTCCAGCATGACAATTTTGTCGATATTTTTGATAGTGTCAGTCAGCTTGTGAACAGTTTCCAAGTCACCGGCAGACATTTCACCCTTCTTTCCGATTTCGTCCAGTTCTGCGCATAGCATGTCTTTCAAGTCATACAAAACTCTTTTACTCATGGTTTACTCCTTTCAGCTCACTCTCTCAACCACAAAGTTTGCGTTCGCAAACAAAACGGTTTGTGTGCTTGTATTTTCGGCGGCAACGGTCAGGCAGCAGCCGCGCGGAACTTCAACAAAAGACGTCACATAGATATTAAAGAAGTTTTCTACTGCTGCCGGTGTCACGGTTGCAGTCGCACTGTTCAGCGGTTCGCCGTTGATGGCAAGCGCAGCCGTAATAGCTTCCACTGTGCCGCCGGTAGGGATAGCAATGTTTGCACCAAATCCCACTTTGAAACGAGCTTTGCACTGGTTCGTAATGCCGCGCAGCGTAACAATACCGGCGCTCTCTCTGTGTACGACACAGCCCTTGCCCGCTACTGCCGTTTCCGTAAGCGGCACGTTCTGGCCTGCTGCCACGCTCACGGTATTGGCATTTGTAAATTCAGCCATAAAATCATTCCTTTCAAAAAAAGATAGTGGCGGGACGATTGCCCCGCCACATTTTGCACTATCGGCACGGGGCCGAACATGTCAGATGTTCCGACAAGTTGCCGTATTAATTTTTAGCATCCGCAGCCGTTGCAGGTGCCGCAATTCCCATACTGATACGGAGCAGGAACGGGGAAAGCCGGAACAGGGCGGGGGTTGTAGTAAGCAAGCTGCCCGCTCATATAGGCTTTCAGCGTTTCATTCTGCGCAGCCTGACTTGCGGCAAGCTGTGCGGCAAAAAGCTGCTGGTTCTGCTCGGCAATCTTGGCATCTTTAGCCTCAATGCGCTGCGCCGTCAGTGCGTCAAGCACAGCGCGGGCGTTCGCGTTCTGGTTTTCGATGATGTCCCGAGTGCCGCTCTGAATGGTCTGGCGCGTGTCGCAAGCCTGCGTAGCAAGGTTGTAGTTTACGCCCTGGATGGCCTCGCGGGTCTCGCAGCAGCAATTAGCCTGCTGCATCTGCATGGCGTTGAGCTGCTGCATAAATGCCGCCTGCTGATTGGCGCGGCTGATTTCGGCGCTCATAAAGCCCTGCTGCATAGCGTTCTGCACGCCGTTTACAAGCTGCGCCTGTGCATAGAAACCATCGCACAGGCCGTTGTTTACGTTGTCAATCTTGCGTTCGATGTTGGCAAAGTCGCTTGTAAGGATGTATCCATCCATAACGCCAGCACCATTACCGCCGCCAAATCCGTTATTGCCCCAGTTACCGCCCCAGCCGCAGAAAACGAATAGGAAGAGAATAATAATCCACCACGCACCGTCGCCGCCAAAGCCCCAGCCGTTACCATTGCCCGTATTAGCGGGCTGCACAGGCATTGTCATAACAGTGCCGTCCGAAGAAAGACTCATGTTTAACTCCTTTCAAAAGTTGAATGTATTGTTCACCGTGCGCACGGGTTGAACCTATTTTAAAAAGCTCTGAAACTGCTGCGCCATCGCTTGCAGCTGGTTTAGCTGCTGCTGGCTCATCTTGCCGGATTGCAGCAGCTTTTCCACCTCTTGTTTGGGGTCGCCCTGAAAGTTATTGCGGAACTGCTGAAACTGCTGCATCATTTGCTGGAATTGTCCCATCGGGCCGGGCATACGCCCGCCGCCTAAAGCATTAAACAGTGGATTTGGCATTTTCGCTCTCCTTTTTCTTTGTCAGCGGTTTATCTGCCGCCAGCGCGTCAAAGCGGGCCGCCAGCGCATCAAACTCTGCACGGGTGACAAACTCCCCGGCTTGCGCTTGCGCGGCCTGTGTGGGCTGTTTCTGTGCCGCTGTGCGCTCTGCATAATCGAAGATGCGCAGCGGCTGCGGCATCCCGCTTGCGTCCACTGTTTTGATATAGAACGAGCTTTTCTCGCTATCCATCAAAAGCACGCTGTTCCCTGGCGCACAAAGGTAACTTTTTGCCGCTTCTTCTCCCTGCACCCAAATAATAGGCGCAGTCTGCTGTGAAGTCTGCTGCTGCTGCGGATATGCCGCTTGTCGAAGCTGTGCAAGCTGGTCGGGCATGGCCGACGGCATCTGCTGCCCCATTGGGTAATATCCCGGCGCAAATCCGGGCTGATACGGTACGCCAAACGCCATAGTCAATCATCCTTTCTGCCAGTAGTACAGCGGCACTTCATCTCCGCTGTCCCATGTATCCAACCAGTCCCCATTTTCCACGCACACAACATGCGTAGCCATTGCCAAAATATACGTGCCATCTGGGTGCTCCGCCGCAAAATCTGCCACTGTGTAACAGTCCGGGCAGCTGTTCGGAATTGCCGAACGGTTCCACCCGCACCGCCGAAGATAGTGGCCCCAAACATAGTTTGCAGAGGGCATATCATGCAGTTCAAATCCTGCCAGAACCAGCGCCGCATATACAGCCGCCCACGATTGATGCGTTGCAGCTGCAATGGCTCTGACTGTACAATCGCCGACGCGCTTTTCTTCCGGGTTTAGGTTGATTTGCTTGTATGCCATCCGAACCGCTCCTTTTATCTTAATTGTACACAAAAAAACGGCACACTGTGGGCCACCGAAGTGCCAACATTGTGCCGTCTTTGGGACAAAATAAAAAAGGGCGCGGCCACAAAAGCAGCCGCGCCCTTTAAATTAGCCTATTTTGTTTTTGATGCTGCGAACGCGCCGTTTTACCGTGCGCTCGCTACAATTCAGTTCTGCCGCAATATCAGCATTGCGCCAGCCGCGCCGCCGAAGCTGCAAAACATCCGTTTCTTCATCAGTCAGAAAACCGCCGACAAAATCAAACTTTGGCATGATTACTCATCCTTCTTGTTCTTGCTTTCGGTCTGCGTGCCAAAATAAAAGGCCACAACCATTGTTACAATGGTCATGACAGTGTCAGGCTGTAATTTCTCCCGCAGCGCCAATGCCGCAAACACTGCAACGACAACCAGCGTCACAATGGTTTTTACCTTGAAAAGCGCTGCAATGTTCTTGATAAAATCACCCATAGAGCTGTACCTCACTTTCCGTCCAAATCGTGCAAACGCTGCTCATGCCGTTGCAGCGTTTCATCTTGCTCTTCGTTGTGCTCCCACAACCGTTTATGGCTCGCACTGTTGCTCTTGTCGTTTTCTTGCACTTGCTTGGCCACGCTGTCAAGCAGCGCTTTCAGCTGCGTGATACTGGTATTCAACTTCAACAGCGGTGTCGTGACCGTCATAATCAGTCCAGCAAGTACAACAATGTCCTTGACAATATCCCAATCCGTCATTCTTCACTTCCGTTCAGGGCGTCAGACCCACTTGCTTTTATACAGCCCGGCATCCGTCAGGCCGCGGCTCTGGCACAGCAGATAAATTGCGTCTGCGTCCCCCTGCGATACCGGCCCTACCGTGATGACCTGCAACTTGTTTGCAGGCTTGTCCACCGCAGGCAGGGCCTTTACCAGATGATTCAAATCAACCACGCCAGTGATGCCCGGCACGCTGTCCTTCGCGGCCTGACTGTACTGGTGGATGTATCGCGGCAGGCTCGTGTCGTAGTTGGCGCGTGTGTCGGCCAGCCAGCCGATGTAATCTTCACACAAATAGGTGTAGTCGATGTTTGCGCTTGCGAACGCCGTGAAGGTGTAGATGCCTGCCGTGAATCCGTGCGCTTTGGCCCTCTCACAGAACGCCATTGCAATTGCCGTGCGCTGGTTTTTCGTCAGGTTGTCGGCGCGGCCATCGTGCGTGGCATGGCTCCACTCGGCATCGAAAAACAGCGGGTATCCAGACGGTGCAAGGCTTGCGCAGAAATCAGCTTCCTCGCGGGCCTCGTCCTCGGTGATGGCCTGGCTAAAGAAGTAGAACCCCAGCAGCTTGTTGTTGGCCTTGGCCCCGGCCAGGTTGGCGTTGAACTGCTCGTCCTTCATCAGTGCGCCGCTGCCATAACCACGGTAGCCGATGCGCACCAGGGCGCGGTAGGGAACCTTTGCCCAGTCAATAGCGCCCTGATGGTGAGACACATCAATCAGCACTTCCTCGCCGCTGGGCTGTGCAGGCTGGCCACCGTATGTGCCCGCCTTGTTGAGGATGCCTGCATACGCAGTCGGGTCAAGACCCTTGCTCGTGGCAGTGGCTCGCACTTCAAAGTGGCAGTGCGTCCATGTGCCTGCGGCGTTGCCGGTCTGTCCGACAACCGCCAGCACATCGCCAGTCTTTACTTTCTGCCCTACGCTTGCAAGCAACTTGGAGCAGTGGCAAAAATACAGGTAATTCACTGCGTCCGGGGTCTGGTTTGCGTCCAGCTTCACGCAGATATAATAGCCCCATTCCCATGTCTTGTTGCTCTTGTTTGTCACGATGCGGGCTGTAACAACGGTTCCTGCAATGCTCTTGCCGTTGTAGCCGGGCATGCGGATTTTGTCGTCATCCATACCGCAAACATCAATGCCGCCGTGCCAGGTCTTGCCGCCGCCGCGCGTGTAACCGTAGCAGCTGTACGGGTACTTCACGAGATTTCTTCCGCTAAAAATCATGGTATCACTTCCTATCATTCGTCGGTGGTATTTTCAGCGCCGTCAACCTCCGGCACATCCGGCGTCTCCGTAACCTTGTCTGCGCTCTCTCTCGCATCCACCGCATCATAATACGCCTGCGCAAGCGTCTCCACCTCGGCAATGTCATCTTCGGTCAGCAGCCCATTGTCAAGGTGCGTGTACGCCTTATCAAGCCAAAACGCAACATCGCGTCCTGCTGCAATTTCCCGCTTGATGCTGCGCAATGTTAAATCGTGCCGTGCTTTACTCTTGATAGCCATTTTATTACTCCTTTCAGGTTTGCGATGCCACCGCATCTTCCAAATCGGTAATGCGCTTAATGGGGTCTGCGCGTCCCGTCACAGTCGCGCTGTCGGCGTCAGTCAGTACGGTGTTCGCTCCTGCAAGCGCTGGCAACGGCTGTGCGCCTGTCGCAGTGAAGGGCGTTTGAGTTGCCAGCTTGTAGGCCACTTGTACGGGTGTCCCCGCGGCGTACAAGTTGGCAAGGAAAGTCTTAAACGATGCTATGGCTTTTTTGTCATCCGTCGTATCAGGCAACGTATTTGTCGTTACGCAGTAAATTAGATATTTAGAACTCACAGAACCGGCAAGGCCAACTCCCATGTTCTTTCCACCCCATAGATTTTTTTCTTCATTCGACATGGTGCTGCACAGAATTTTATTGATATCACTAGCATCATTGGAATAGTCATTAATATCATAGGTAAAAAAGCCTGTGACATTTGTGTTGTTCTTGTTAACGCCCCACGTTCTCCAGTTTTCCGTACCATCCAGCGATACAGATTTCCACGTCTCCTGCCCCTCACCTGTCACCGCGTCCACCTCACCGCCGTACACCGTTTCCGACAGGGAGATGCTGGTCGTGGAGCCGGTGTAGGGTTCGTATGGCGTGGCGGTGGAACCTAGTTCTAGTTGGATATTGCTGATATTATCTAGATTCCCCTCTTCATTTTTGATGTAAAAGTACATATATGTTGCATCATTTTCCAAGGTAAATGTATTCGGAAACGTACTAAATATAAGTTTATCGTTTTTTGTATGTATTGTATGTAATTGTACGATAAAACCAGAGGTATTTTTTGTATGGATAAGAGACAATGTGTACGTTCCTGCGGGTATGTTGACGTTTACACGTTTTGTGCGATTGTTTGTGTCCACACTGAGTGTAAAATCCGGAATATTCACCTGGTTCTTCCCGCTCCGTGCCACGCTCACCGCGTTCCGCCCGGTAATAGGCCTGATATTGTCAGGGCTGGGGTCGCCGCTTCCCTCCTGCACGGGTTCCCACTTCGCTTTCACGCCCAGCGGATATCCCGCCACAGGGTAGCACACAACAGGGTTGCCGCTTTCTTCCAGCGGCGGGCAAAGCATATCAATGATGTGCTTGCTGCTCCACGGCGCGTCCTCGCTCACCGCCGTATCATCAATCTGTACGCCGTCCTTTCCAGCAGGCCCCTCCGGGCCAACCTCTCCCTGCGGCCCCTGCTCACCGCGCTCACCCTGCGGGCCAGTATCACCCTTGGGGCCAACCGGGCCAGTTTCGCCAACAGGCCCCTGCGCGCCGGTATCGCCCTTCTCGCCTTGTACACCCTGAACGCCCTGCTCACCTTGGGGGCCGCGCTTTCCGGTGTCGCCCTTCTCGCCCTGTGGGCCTCGCGGACCAGTTGCACCCGTTGCCCCGGTAGGGCCTTGAACTCCCTTTTCTCCTTGCGGCCCCTGCGGGCCTACGGGGCCTCGCGGGCCAGTATCGCCCTTGTCTCCTTTGTCGCCTTTGGCTCCATCCTTGCCGTTAAATTTGCCGTTAGCCGCATCATTTCGCAAGTTATCGGCCACGCTCTTTGCTTCCGCGCTGTTCTTTTCTGCGTTAAGCGCAGCCTGCAAAACCTGCGTGGCAAGTGATTCACTGGGTTTAAACGGCTCAGTTCCACCAACGGGGCCGCGTGTAATCACGTTGTATCCCTGCGTTTTTGTGATGCGCTGCACACCATTGGCAACGCCGCAATACACGATAGTGCCCGTACCCTCATTGGCGGTTGCTTCGGCAGGCACATCAATCAGTCCGTTTTCCGGCAAACGGATTTCACGGGGTTCGCCCTTCGGCGGGTTAAACGTTGCCGTTACAGCAAGCCCGCTCCACGTATCGTCAAGGGTCACATGCAGCTGCTCGATACCGTAACTGCCAAAAGTGCCAAGCGATAAGTTGCCGGGTCTAACACTGTATCCTTTCAGCTGTACTTCATGCAATGCCATTACACGCCCTCCAATCTGGCTTTAACCGCATCGCGCCACTTTTCCGGCACATCTTCAAGTGTCATGTGACACACATAAAATTGCATCATCAGGTAACACCTCCCGCTACCGCCACCCCCTTCGGGGTCAGCCGGTGCGCTTCCACATATAACAGGCCGTGTACTTGTTCACGATGGGCATAGGCTTGTTGCCGCCAGTTTGTGAACTTTCTGTTCCCTCCTGTACTCTTGGGTTGTATGGGACTCGTCCAATCGGGGTTATATATGCACCCGCTTCACTGTAACTTGACGGGTAACCCTGCTGGTATGAGGCATAAGCGTGAGTGTGACTTGGCAACTGTTCCACCGTTTGCGTCACTTCCCACGCACCGCCAGTACTGCCCGCCGGGTGCGTTCTGTCTGCCGCCCGCAAAAAGCAGTCCGTGATCCGTTCCCAGCTTGTCCCAGGCCAGCGCTGTGCCGGTTGAATTTCGCTCATCGTTGTGATTATGTCGCCCACCCAGTACGGGCAGACGTTCAAGGGGTTATGTGCTCCACTCATTGGCTCACCTCCAAAACAAACACTGCCGCACTCGTCGGCGCGCTGTTCGCATAAAACTTAACCACCCCGGCTCCGGGTTCCAGCGCGGCTACCATCCGCACCGCATCCGTCACCCTCGTGAGGTCGGATACGATAACCCGGCTGTCTGCCGTCACCCCGGCCACCGTGACAGTGGCGCAGGTGGTGTAGCTGCTCGTGCCGCCGTCGTCCCAGGGCACTGTGTAATCGCCGGAAGTCCAGGCGCTGGCTGTCACCGTAACCGTCACCGGCTTGGGCAGTTTTGCGTCAATTTGGGTCTTGTCGTAGTAATTCGCAAACTTACTGCTTTGGCCAGTGTCCTTCCAAACCCCGGTATCGCTGTCCCACACCCAGATTGTATCAGTTTCGCCCACAATGGCCCAGTTTCCGTCATAGCCGGTATTGTGGGCCGCGTACAGCGCCTCGTAATTTGGGTACCACCCAACCGCGCCCTGGCTGACCTGCTGGGCCAGCGCGGCGTAGTATTTGGCGTTGTTCATTCCCTCGCCGGGTCGGGATGCCGTATCGCCCACGGCCCAGCTGCGGGCCTCTTTTGCACTGGCCGCAGCGGCCTTGGCGTTGGCAGGGGCCGCCTTGATGGCCTCGATGTTATCGTGCACATCCTGGATGCCCGCCTCGTTATCCCGCACGATTTTTGCGTTGGCGGCCACCTCAGCGGCCAGCACCTGCACGGTCTTGTATTCATCCAAGCTTTCAAGCATCCCATCCTGCACCGGGTTCCTGTCGATGTCCAGCCGCAGAGCAGCCATACCGGCCACACCACCGCCTGCCATCACCTCTACCACTGGGGCGAATGTGCCGTAGCTGGTCGTCATCTGGGCCGTCACGGCCATATAAACTGTGCTGCGGTCACTGCTCACGCCCAGCGCTGGGTTGTAGACATAGTGCCCGTCTTTTTTATCCATCCTCAGGTTGACATCCGCGCCGGTGGGCAGTGTCCAGGGCTGCCCGCCCTTGTACAGGGCCACGGCCAGCACCGGGAGCGTATCGTCGTACTGTACCAGATGCACCGGCTGCACAACGTCCCGCCGGTCAAAATCCGCCCGCGTCGCCTTGATAAGTGCTTCTGCGGGTGGGCTGTAATTGGCTGCCGCCATTTAAAAACACCTCACTGTATCATTCTGCCGTTGACAAGCACATAGCCGTTGCCCGCGCCGTCCACGCCCAGCTGCACCTTCACGTTGCCGCCTGAGTCGCTTATCGCGATAGCGCCGCCCTCATACTGGCCCGCCATTGTGACGTTAGCGATCATATTGTTGGGGTTGCCGGCCGCCGGGCCGTACAGCACAAGTCGGCCCACGGCGTTGTTGCTGCCCCACGTAGACATGAACGCGCCCATGTGCCAGTTTCCGTCGTTAGTCTTGCGGTACATTTCAATTTTGGCGTCGTCGATGATGCACTTGCTCTCCGACACCGTCGAAGTGAATTTGCCGGTGATGTCCACAGACCCGTCCGAGCCGATCTTAAAGTTGTCACTATTCACAACAAGTCCGCCGTTAAAAGTCGTGACTCCCGTGTCCAGGTTGGACACAAACTTTCCGTTAGTGGACTGCAGCACGCCGCCCCGGATAAGATTCGCACTCATAGTCCCGGTTGTGATGAAATCGGCGTTGATTGCACCGTCCATCGTGGCGGCCAGGCGGTACGGCCCGCCGTAGCCGCTGCTGCTGTAACCCCAACCGGCCAGATTCCACCGCCAGACCTTGGTAGCCTTTTCAATTTCCGGCTTGTCCATTACAAGGATTTCGTCCGGCTCGTCCGCGCCGGTGGAGCTGTGCAACACCACATAGCCGCCCAGATTGCCGGTGATAAGCTGTGTGGCGCGGTCAATAGCCCGTTCCAGGTCACTGCGCGTCTTGTTCACGGTGCTCTGTACGGTCTTGCCCATGTCGGCCACAGTGTTGGCCAAGCTGCTGCGGGCGTCCCCCAGCTCCACGCTGTCGTAACGCTCCAGGAGCACGTCATAAACCGTTTTAATGCACCGAGCGTCCGCGCTCACGCCCAGCTTCGCAAACTGCACATGAACGGTATCGCACAGGCACACCCGCTCCAGCAGGGCCATGTCGGCATATTCGGCGGTCTGTTCCAGCTGGGCAAAACTCAATGTCAGGCTCACCTTCGGCACGCCCACCTTGTTGGCGGCGATATAATCCAACGCGGCCTGCCGCAGCTGGGCGGCGGTGGGCTGCTCTTTTATATCCTGGCTTACGTCAAGCGTGAGCACACGTACAAAGTCATACTGGCCGTCCGGCACGTTGACCACCGGGTTGCCGGTGATCTGGGTCACGTTTCCGTCGTTGTCAACCCAGTAGGGATAGACGCCGGTGTAGACCTCGGCGCAGCTTTCTTCCTGGGTCAGATCGGTCAGGTTCTTTCCGTAGCGGATCGTCACGCCGCGGTCTGTGCCGCGCTGGCTGTGCAGCTTGACGGTGGTATTATCCCACTCGTATTCGCCGCCGTACACATCCAGCACGCTGCCCTCCACGCCGCCCAGCAGACTGCGCAGACTGCCGGGCACGGCCACGGCAAAGTCTGCCACGGTCTGGATGTCTGTCCAGAATGTGTAATCACAGCTCACCGCCGCATGGCTTTTGAGCTGCTGCAAGGCGTCGACTGCGTTCAACGCCTTGCACGGTCCCACCGGGATGCCGCTCAAATCGTAGCTGATGTGCTGCGCGTTGACCGTCACTTGTCCATTGATGGGGCGGCTGATTTTATAAATTCTGAAATACTGCGCCTCGCCGTAGGGGTTCGGCTTTGCCAGAATCAGCCCGCGCAGCGCCAGGCTGCTGTAATGCTGCCCGGTGATGGGATAGACCATTTCCAATTCAAACGCGCCGTTGCGCTCCTCGGTCACGGTGCAGCGCACAGCATCCCGCAGCACCCCCACGCCGTTGCCCTTAAGCCCCGTCGTGCCGTCATAATATCTCGGATAGCTAATGATTTACACCTCCTACAACGTCCACCATCTAGGTGTGATTTCGCACTTGCTAATGCCGCCGCTCCAACTAATTTGTGTAGCTCCTGCCCCCAGAGTGGGAAATTCAGGCGCAGTTACATATTTATTTAAGTTTATCGCTTCTTTATAAGCGTCCATCATTTCGCAGTCTAGATACATCGGCCCGGTGTAACCTGTAACACTTATTTGTGTGCCCCCAACTTGTAATTTGGCATCGCCAGTAACGGTTAGTGCGATAAGCGGAAGGGAAGGGAATACAGTTGGATTGTACAGAGAATCACCGCTTTTGACTTCAACAGCATTTTCGCCGTCTTTTAAGTATTTCTGTGGTTTGCAATCCAACGAAATGGTAAATGGCGCAAGGTGGTTTGCCCGGATATCAGTTTCTGGGAAATTAACTACCCGCGCCATTCTGTACACATTTGGTTCTTCCTCTGTTTCAAGCCTGCGATAGCTAAAAGTAGTTCCACGCAGAAAAGCTGCAATCGTTGGTAAAGTGTCGCTTACATCAGTGTCCGTCAGCGCAAAGCATTTCGCAGTTGCACTAACATTACCATAGCTTCCATCCCATTCAGTCAAATCTCCACTGCGGCCAGAAATGGTCGTGGATGTAACCCTGGGTGTCGGTTGGCCGAAAGTAATTCCACTTTGCAACCGAATCCCAACATCAAGGCTACAAATGCCGTCCAACCAAAATCCATTAAGCATATACAGCCGCCTTTCTGTTGCTTTGCGCCTGAAGCTCATACGAAATTTGATTTGCCAGCGCATGTGCCATAGAATTCACATCGGAAAACTGAATGCCGTTAACATCAATGTTGATCGTCATGCCGCCTGCTGTTTTTGCCGTGCCTTTACGGTATTCGTCCGCTTCATCGGCAGTCAGAACCATCTCGCCGCGATGCAGATTTGCAACATAGTTGTTATAGGGGACATAATCCATGCCGCCTGCGTGGCTACCGTCAGACCCCGTGTTGTTTTTCACATCACTTGCATTGATGACAAAAATACTCTTGATGCCATCCCACAAGCCCTGCACGAAGCTGACAAGGCCATTCCAAACAGCCGCAATGCCGCCCTTGATGCCCTCTACAGCGTTTTGGCCGACAGTAGAGAAAAAGCCAAACACACCTTCAAAGATGCCCTGAATCGACTCCCACGCGCCCTGAAAGTCACCGGACAACACAGCGTCAATCGTAGAAAACACGCCGGTAATCAAATCAAACACAGTCTGGAAAAAGCTTACCGCAACATTCCAGATGCTTTGAATGATAATCCACGCGCCCTGGAAGAATCCGCTGATAATCGGTGCAAACGGCGTAAAGATGACAACAATTGACTGGAAGATAGCCTGAAAGAATGCGCTTGCCCATGCCCATACAGTCTGTACAAGGCTCCATGCAGCGCTGAACGCTTCACCGATGCTCTGTATGACTGGGGTCAAATCTGTAATGACCTGCGTAACGACCTGCCCAATAACCTGCATAGCCGCTTCAACATAAGGCTGCACAAATGCCACGACTTCCTGAATTTTGGCAGAAATCGCATCCCACGCTGCATTGGCATTGTTTTTAAAACTATCAATAATGTTAGCAATATTTTCTATTGCCGTTTTCACATTATTGAAAATATCCAGCAAAAAAGAAAAGTCAGAGCTTTCAATTGCGCTTGTCAGCCCAGAAATAATTGCATCGCCAAAAAACGAGAACACATCAGCAACAATGGGCTGCAATTCGCTTGCTACGCTGCTTAACCCGCCGAAAAGCGCCTGCAATCCCTCTTCAATAGTTGGTTCCAGCTCCATAATCACGCCGCTTACATAAGGTGCAAGCTGTGTGACCAGTTCGCTCAAACCATCAATCAAAGTAGGCACAATTTCTTTGATGCGCGGTATAATGTTGTTTCCGGCAGTAATAACGCTGTCAACAAGGTTGTCCACCAAGGCTTGAAAATCTTGCTCCGGGTCTGCAATACCCGTCAGCAGATTTTCCCAAGCGCTCTTCATCGACGCTGTACTGCCTTGAATTGTAGTTGCAGCTTCCTTGCTGGTCGTTCCCATGATGCCCATGTTGGCCTGCACGACATGAATCGCTTGCACAATGTTTGCGTAAGACATACTGTTGGAATCGACCGTAACACCAAGCTCTTTTTGCGTGTCCGTCATGGCAGCAGCTTCTTTGATAAGCCGCTTCATCTCAGCCTGCGTACCGCCGTAGCCGATCTTAAGATTGTCGAGCATAGTATAGTTTTGCTTCGCAAATCCGTTATATGCATCCTGTATGGACTGCATATTGGTGCCCATCTTGTTCGCGTTATCGGACATATCCGAAATTGCAGTATTTGCCATTTCGGCGGCTTTATTTGTGTCACCGCCCAAACTTGAAACCAGAGCAGCAGCAAACGATGTGGATGTTTCCATGTAATCATTTGCTGAAAGACCCACATTCTTGTATGCGTCTTTTGCGTAGTTTTCTATGATTCCCGCGCTATCTTTGTACAGCGTTTCAACGCCGCCTACAAGCTGCTCGTAGTCCGCATAGCTGTCCAACGATGCCTTGCCGATTGAAACGGCCATGTTTGCAGCGGTTTTCCCGATTTCCGTAATGCCGTTGGCTACGGTCCGCAAACCGTCCGAAACAACATTGCCGAGCAACGTACCGCTGAAAACGTCCATTAAGGACGATGCGCCGCCTTTTGCCTTCTCAACACCTTTTTCATAGTCGTCTGTGTTCAGGCTTAATTTGGCATAAAGATTAAATACGTCCACTTACTCGCTCACCTCCTGCCGTTCTTTTGTTTTCAACCCATGCCGCGCCGCAAAGTCTTTGAAATCTGCCTGCACCTGTTCTGGTGTCCGTGTATCCACTTTAGGAGGGTGGATAATGTCAATATATCTCGCTGGCCTGTCCTTTACGCCTGTCACAGCTACCACAAGGCTCCACGCACTGTCTGTCATGTACACTCTGTACAGCTGCTCTTCGGAATCAGCTTTTAAAGCGTAAGGCAGCGCCGACACAAGCGCCTTTGCGCTCAGTTTCGGCATTTTCAGCAGTACAGGGATTACTTGTTCTGCCCGCCACCGAGATACGATTTGAAAAAATCAACAAATCCCTTATCGTTTAGCAGGTCAGCAACCTGCTTGCAGGTGATAAGGAAATTCTGCTTGCCAATTTCTTCCACCGTCAGGCCGTTGAACGGAGCAAGGATTGCGTACACATCATCGCGGTGCTGCTTCAACGCAATGTTCAGCAGCTTAACAATTTTCGCAAGGCCAAAACGCTGCATTGCAATACGGGTCGTTTCGCCCTTCGGCATCGCTTTCTGCATCTCTTTCACAAGCGCTTCATCATCGATCAGGTTTGTGATGGGCTGCGCGATTTGCAAAACGACTTCCAGCGCTTCGTCAGTGCTAAGTTCAGAAAAAATTCGCATTAGGCTTCATCCTCTCCGGCCTTGATATAAACCTCACACGGCACAGTGTCATGCGCGGTAATGGAGTAGTGCGCCGTGTATTCAAAGCTCATCTGGCCTTTTTCCTTGTCGCCCGTCTGCAAGCTGAAACCGCCGGTGGACAGCGTATTCAGCATGTGAATGGCGCAGAAACCGCCATTCGTAGTGCCGTGCTTGTCCGAATAGTCGCAAAGCAGCCACAAATCCGTGAAGTCGCTGTCTTTCAGGTCGTTGCGCGGCGTGATTTTTGAAACCTTGGAAGTGGTTGTTTCCTCTGCTGCGCCAAGCATACTTTTTACATTAGCAGGAGATGCCGAAACATAAGTGCCACTGCACTTGACCTCCCAAGATTCAATCTGCTTCAGCTCTTTCATGTTCTTGGGACAGTTGTCGATGTCCTCGCCGAAGTCGGCAAAGCTTGGCACAGCCGTAAAGTTGATGCCGCCAGTCGTAGCGCCCAGCAGCGCACTTTCTTTCGGCGCAGTACCGGTAGTCGGGTCAAACGTAGTTGCAAGATAACCCGCGTTCAAGACCAGTTCCTTAAACGCAGATTCAGGAATACGAGTAAATTTCATGCTTTCACCTCAATTTAGGCATAAAAATTCGGCGGTCACGTTGATGTACCGCCGTTTTAGGTTTTTGTCTGTGTCATCTGCCAACGATTGGCAGAACGGGGAGCCGCGTTTTAACCAAATCAAGCCGCCATCTACCGGCAGCGTCACGCCACCAATGCCCAGCGCGTCCGAAAACTCAAGCGCTTTTGCATTGGGAACAGCTTCGCTCGTGGTATGGAACCACATGTTGACCGTCAACGATACCGCCCCGCCTCCCCATGCGTCAAACACAGCATCATAGGTCAAGTATGGGAGTACAGCGTCATCCGGCACGGCGTTGCTTGCGTAAGCGGTCATAAACCGCCCGAAAAACTGCTGTAATGCAGCGCCTTTTGTCATGTAGGCAATCCCTCCCGCAATCGTTCAGCCGTAAAACTTTTTAGGCCGTTCAGCATAGTGGAAGCGCTTGCCGGGGCTTGCTTTTCTTCCGGGCGGCTCGTGACCCGGAAATATGACCCGGTCGTCACGTCCTTGTACACGCTGCCGTACTCGATGGGCACATCTTTCCGCACAATGCCTGTATATACGCTGGTCACGCCCTGCGCTTCGGCCTGCCGTGCTTCAAGGCTGCTGTCCAGTGCAACGTAATTCGCAAACTCGGCGCCCTCTCTCCACTCGGTAGCATAGCCGCCTTCTCCGTCAGGCTTTGTCAGCTTGTCCATGATGATGCAGCTATGCGAAAAATCATCTAAAAGGCTCATAGCTTTCTCCATTTGTTCAGCCGAGAAGCAAACACGCCCTGCCAGCCCGTCACAGAGCCGCCAGAATTGCCGTTTGCGCTCGATTTGGTGTAACTATACCCTGCAAAACTCTCGCTTTGAAACGGGCTGTTTGCGGCGTTCTCATACTTGTTGCGCCATGCTTCCACATCCTCAACCAGAGAAATAAAGGCAGCGGGCACAGCCAGCGCCCACACAGCACCGTCAAACGTTTCATCGGTCAAACTGCCAGCACCGTACTGGTACACGCCATCGTTGAACACGCTCCCGATAATGCGGAAATATTGCCCTTCAACTAAAAAAGGCAGCGTAATGCTGCCGTCCTTGATGGTAAATGTGCCGCTGTACGCGCCATCCGGAACCTTAAACCAGTTCCGGCACTCTCGCATCAATTCTTCAAGCATTACGCTGCCCCCTTTTATCAGCCCTTGGTGTTTACAGCGGCCTTAGCCGCAGCAGGCTTGACAGTGATAACCGCAATGCCGTCCAGGTACTCGGCCCACAGCGCCATGCCCATAACCGCAAAGCTCTCACCAACAGCAGTGCCATAGTTTCCCTGAGCGTGGAAGCCGATCAGGGGAGTTTCGCCGCTCACGGTGTAAGTCAGGCCCAGGCTCGAAAACTCGCTAGAGGGGTCAACATAGTACAGGTCAATGTTTTCAACGGGGGTTGCAATGACCTTGTTGCGGGCAATCTGAGTTGCGGGCAGCAGGAACAGGGTGCTATAGCCCATAAAGTTCTTGATGTAGGTCAGGCCGAAAGCGTTCTGCACGGTCACCTGCGCACTGCCCAGATAGTCGTAAGCATCCAGGATGTTCGCAAAGCCGACTACTTCGGTCACATCCTTCTGAATGGTGGCAAACTTGTTCAGCACCTCGCCCTGTGCCTTCGCCAGAGCGGCCTGCCAGGAGGCAGCTTCGCCGGTCAGGCTGCCGGTGTTCAAGAAGGTGTAGAATTTGCTCATCACCTCGTTTTGCAGCTTGGTGAGGAAAGCATCGTCGGACTTCTGTACGGCAATAGTCGCGCCATACTTGTCCACATCCTCGATGGGCACGGCTTTTGCGTACTTTTGCAGGGTGATGGCTTTCTTTGTGGCCTGGGTGATAGTGGTTTTGCTATAGGGGATTACAGCACCGGGGGGCACAGTGTCGCTCTCCAGCGTAATGCTAGCGATGTAAGACACCAGCGAGGTGCCCGCCTGCTTGCGGATGGGCCGCATGATGCCGTAGATTTCCCGCAGTGCCTCCCAGTTGTCGGCAAAGCGGGTCACAAAATCCAGCTCGCGAGCAGTCACGCCAGTGTAGACATTGGGCAAACTGTCGCGGGGGGTGGTCAGGGTTTCAACTTTAGTTGCTGTCATTTTAAGGCTCCTTTCATGTGTTCTGGTTGTTCAGATTTTCTTCGATTGCCTTCAGGCGTGCTTCATAATCCATGACATAGCGCCCTTTTTCATCTTTTTTGTAGATGTCGGCCATTGTGAGATTTGCGCCGCCGCTGTTGGCGGGCGGGGTGGGCGTGTCGGCTCCCTTTGTGCTGGTGGTGGTGATGTACTCGCTGTAACTGTCCTTCAAGTTCTTTTCCAGCTTGTCAGCCTCTTTCACAGCTCCGTCATCGTTCAGCTCCAGCGCATCAAGCAGGCCGTCAGCCTTTGCCAGCTTCGCCACGCTCTGCAAGCGCTTTTCGGATACGCCGATTTTCTTCAGCACGGCTTCCACTGCCTTTTCTTTGGCAGCTGTCGTCTTTTCGGCATCAACGGTCTTTTTGTAATCCTCAAAAGCCTTGTGCTCGGATTCATACTTTTCCTTGTAACCGTCATCGCCCTTTCCTTTCAGGTCGTCCAGTTCCTTTTGAACGCCGGGAAGCTTTTCCGCATCGGCTTTATAGCGGTCAACGTCCGCTTTCAAACCGTTTACGGTGTCAGTGTGGGCTTCAATAATAGTGTCCTGCTGCTCTTCGGTCAGCCCCATACCTTTCAGCAGCTTGCGAGTAATAGCCAATGTTTTCGCTCCTTTTCTTCGGTGTCAGTTCTTCGACATTCGCGTTTTATTCAAAACGGCAATGCTTCGCCGTTTTTGCGTATGAAAATAGCACCTGCCGTAAATGCGGTAGATGCTAATAAAAAGAGCCGGAAGGCTTATTTGCCTTTCAACTCTTGTTCGATAATTCTGTTATACTGCGCGGAATGGTCTGCCACTGCGGGCTTGATGTACGGTTTTGCGCGTTGGCCGTGCGTCAAATGCCAATCGCCTTTTTCGTCTTGATACACCCACGGCGTTTGTCTGCCGCCCGGATAGTAAATGCCCGTGCCGCACTCAACGTATACGCCGTATTCGCTATTTGTGCCCACGTAGGCAGCCCGTTCGCCGTTGTCTGCTACTGTATGAGTAATGCTGTTGCGTAGGTTGCCTGTATCAACAGGGCATAGCTTTTTAGCATACCCCTCACCGACAAGCCCGCATTTTTCCAGCGCCCGCTGACAAGCGGATTCCAGCGCTTCTAATACCTCATCGCTGTAGTCTTCAAGTGTGATTTTCATCGTTTTCTAAGCGCATCATAATGCTGTATTCATTCATAATCTCGCACACAAGCGTTTTGCCCTCTCGAAGATTTTTGATGTCATCTTCTGTAATGGTTACATCTTCGACCCCAAAGATGCTTACGTGCTTTTCGGCTTCATAGGAAGTGTCATAAGCTCTAAAATGTTCGCTTGATGTATCACCTAAAAATCTTTTTAATGGATTCATGACTCTTACCTCCTACTTTTCAAGTGGGATTCTCATTGTTCGGTGCATCTATAAATAATTCGTAATCTCCGTTGGAAAAATGCGGGCATTTAACTTCACGGTTTTTTATTTTTTGCGGAATCGGCTCATAATATTGGCACTTATCATACTGCTTAAAATTATTACATTCTAAGCAAATCGGAATAAACTCCATTTATTCGCCCTCCGCAATTTTTTGAATGATTTCTGCAATGTTTTGCGGCAATCTTTCATCGCCAAGATGATACGCTGCCCACGCTTCTGCAAATGCTTCATCAGGCGTTTTCAAAATGTCGCATTTGCTTTCTTCTGCCCATGCACTGGATATTGATTCCCAATTATCAGGCAATCCGCGAACATCAACAACACAATGTCCAAATTCGTGATACGCGGTAGCTCTGCCGTCAGTGTTAAACGACCAGTCATTTCCCGTTTTTGCACGATACTTTTCGTTGTTTTTCTCTTTTGCTTTTGTTATCTCATCGATGCTTTTGAATTTTTGTGTATTCAAGCCAACAAGAATACCCCCATCGTAATCGGTTCTGTCGTACCCAAGTTGCATTGTACGAATACCAAATTGCCTATAATCGTATGTGACGCCCCACCATTGATCTGCTTTTCTGCCTAACGGTCTGCCGGTTGCAGTAGAAATGTCTTTGCCATTTGCAATCATTGCAGGGCGGCAATCCTGCGGCAAGGTATCGACCGCATTAAGAATGTTATTTACCTGTTCAAGGTTCATTTTGTCAAAACGCGCATACTTAACGCCTTTACTTTCTGCAAGCGCAATTCCATCAGCAACGGATGCAGCCTGCGTTCTAAGCGCATTTTGAATTCGCAAGTCTTTACCATTGATAGTAGTTTCTTTTTTCCAGCCTGCCCACTCTGCATAGGTCATATCTTCCACAAGCACAGATTCCCCAGTTTTGGGGTCTCTGGCGCGTCTACCGCCGCTGCTTGTATCCTCGCCGTCAACCTCTGCAATTTGGGTGCATCGGCAGTTATACACAAGATAACCCGGTGCAGAACTGTCTCCAGGATACATAAGCTCGTACCCGTCAACCTTAAACGGCTTGTCAACGTCTACTGTCTGCCCATCAAGCATTGCGTGTGCGTGGCGTGTGCGGTTGTCCAGCGTTGCCAGCCATTGCTTTTTCAGCTTGATGCCCATGTCCTGCGCTGCTCGGTAAGTATCTAGCCGCCCGGCGTTCTGCGCTGCTGTAATGGCCGTCCGCGCCGTTCTGATAGCGCTTGCGCGGCTCATGTCCTGCATACGGCTTTGCAGGTCGTTGGCGATTTTAGGTATGCTTTTGCCTTGCAGAATGGAGCTTGTCACGCTGCCTGTAATCTGTTGCTTGCCGTACTTTAAATCAATGCCGCGCTGCAATGCCCGCTTTGGCGGGTAATATGGCATCAAGTCAGGCTGTTCCACAATAAGACGTTTCACTGTCTGCTCATCCCACAGCGTAAAATCTGCTTTGTCAGAAACCTGCTCGATTTTGTAAGCTGCATAATTGCGGTTCAGCGTGTAGATGCCCGGCGTGGCGTCATTGACGTATGCCACAGCCGTTGCATTTGCATCGGTGTATCTTTCTGCCACCTTGTCCCGCAGCGCCGTAAAACGCTTGCCTCGTCCTATCTGCGCAAGCCGCCACTGCTTATATTGCTGCTCCGTGATTTCGCCTGCATCGAGCTTTTCTTTCATGGCTGCATCACGCTTGGCGAACTGCTCAAAATAGGATTTCACCGTGTCGGTCAATTCGTCAGCAGCTTTTTTGTACAGCTTTGCGATGCGCTGTTCAAGCTTTGCAAGCTCGGCATCTGTCATTTTGTGGGCGTAATCAGGTTTCATTTACGTCTACTTCCACGTCGACTTGCTGTTGCCTTTCTCTGAGCCCGTTTGTTTCCACCCATCTGCGCATCCATTGTATTTAAGAAGTTGCTTGTTGCTTTTCTATCAGCTCTATAGGCCTCTTGTTTTTTTTCATATTGCTTTTTATTATATGTTTTTACGCCATATCCCAGATTTTGCGCGTTTCGCATGATTTGTGATGCTGATAAATTGATAGAATCACCATTTTCGCTATAAACTTTGCCGTTTTTGACAACATACCCAGCGCGTGCCCCATCCATATCAATATCAAACGCAACAACGCCGCGCGGTGTTCCACTGCCGCCCCTGCCGCTTCCAGAACCTCTACCACCCATTCTTACATCTCCTTTTTACTTGCTTATAATATGGCTGAATCCTCGTGACATTCCAGTCAAATTCTTCATGGCATTTGCCATACCACAAAATCTCACTGGGTTCAAGCCTTGCCAATGCCGCCCGAACGCCTTTTTCAAACAGCGCTTGATTCTGCTTGCTTTTCTGCGTTCCCACGCTAGAAATCGCCACAATCGAATGTTGTGGCTCGCCGTCAAAACACCACTCGTAGCTTTGTTCATTGCTCCAACACAGGGTTGGCACAACGTGAATCCCGCATTGCTGCCAGTATGCCGCCAGCCAGTGCTTGCGATAGTGATTGTATATCTGCATAGCAAGCGGCATATCTGTATACATTGAGAAATCAGGCGCACACACAGCGCCAAATTTTTGAAGCAACGGAATGTACTTGTCCGGCTGATTCCACACCCTTTGGAATTGATAATCATCCACGAAAAAGTGAACGCCTTTTGTTGCGCAGTCCGTACAGGTTTTAGCAAAGTTGAACGGAATCCATTCCAGATGCCGCACATCAATGTGTTCCGGCTGGATAATCGGCGTATCGTATTTTCCAACTCCTAAAAAGTTGGCTTTGTCGAGGTTTTCAAAATTCAACATCTTGTCACTCCTCGCCGTTGGTCGTGCGGTCTAACTCCTCTGCCGCCTTTCGCTTCATCAATTCCTCGTACTGGTCTGCGTCGCCGAGAATAGTCAGCAGCTTTTTTGTGATGTATTCATCATCGTAGTATTCCGCACCCAGCATCACGGTCTGTGTTTCTTCCTGCTTATTGATAATCTGGTTGCGCGTATAAGTTGGTTCATCATCAAGACCGGCAACCGCCAAAATGCCCTTGATGCAGCGCGTTACGCAGCTTTCAAACTTGTCCGTTTTCAAATCAAGCGGAACATAGCTTGCCTTGATAGCCGTTGCCGTCTGGTTACCTGCGCTCACGGCAGATGCGTCAAACGCCTGGAAATCCGTGTACAGCTTTTTGGTCAGCATATCAATGGTGGCTTGCGTCCCTTGGAACGGTGCTTCGATGCTCTGCGGTGTGGCTTTTGCGCCCTCGTCACCATCTGCATGGGCAACGTGGGTAGTTTTAAGCCGCTCCACAAACTTGGCATCGTCCACCTCGTCCATACCGCCGCAGTTGGTCAAAACCCAGTAGATTAGGTTTCCCTCGTCCACGTTGTTGACCATGTTGCTGCTGGCAAGGTCGAGCGCGTCAACGGTGTTTTTCCTGCCGCAAAGTTCGCTGCGTGCCTGTTCACCATTTTTCAGCGGGATAATGGGAAATCCGGGATAATTCTCGCAGTCATAAATTTCTGTGCCGTCAATCTCCGAGTACCGCACTTTTAGCTTGTACGGCAGTTTCCCGTTTAAACTGCGCACTTCATCGTTGCGCGGCTTGATGTAGTCCGTGTAACCGTCCATCTCGTACAGCGTTGCCCGCAGCGGTTTGTCCGGGTCAATCTGCCAGAACCGGATTCCGGCTTTTAGTGCGCCGTCCTCTTCATCGTATAGCGGCACAAACTGCTCCGGCGCAAACACCTGAATATGGTCAAGATTCCAAAATACGAAAGCCTGCCCACCAATCAAAGCATGGCGGGCAGAATCCATAATATCTTCATCAAACGTGGCGCCAAGCGCCTTTTTTGTGGCGTCCTTGTTAAACGCAACGCCGTTGCCCAGCAGGTAGGAAACTTCTTGGTCTACAACAAATCCAAAAAACTTGCTGGCAATCTTGTGGTTTGCTGTGTACATATCGGGATGCGCTTTCCCCTCAAGATCGTACACCATTTTTTCGTAGCGGTTGATTGTGGGATTTTCGCCCCAATAGTACAGCTTTGCGTCCAGCATGTCCCGCGTTTTTTTCTGGCCCTTAAAATCGTTGATTGTGTCAAACACAAATCCCATGCGGGAACGTTCATCTTCACCGACCGCCACAAAGTCTTGATATGTTCTGATTTTCCATCACCGCCTATCTGTAAATGCTTTGATACTTCATTTCCGTATTGTCTCCGGCTTTATTTGCTGTGGTTTCCATCGCATAACGCACCGCGTCAATGTGGTGGTTGTTCAAATCCGGGTAGCCTTCCAGCACTTCCCCCGTCTTGCCGTCCCGCTCGTATTCATACTCGCTGAACTCTTTTGCCGTGTCCGGGCATCGCACGGGGTCTATTACAATAGCATCAAGCATCTGCAGCCACTTTGTACCGTATACAACAGACTTTGGCCCTTTTCTGGCTGGGAATGTCTTCACACCGTACTTGTTGTAATCGGCGATGGACTTTGGCTCGGCGCTATCCGCGCAGACTTTATCCTCACGCGTCAGCCCTCTATCCAAAAGCAGCTGTGCAGTGTCCCTATTGCTGGTTCTACGCCGTGTCAGTTCATCTAAGATGTACAGCGTGCGCCGCGCTGCGTCATAGTGCATTGCATTGTATGCCCATGGGTCAGGATACCAGCCCCAGTCAACGCCGCGCTTGATTCTGTCGAATGTTTTCAACTGCTCGTCTGTGATTGGTTGAATTTTCAGGTTTTCGAATACCGCTGTGCCGCTGCCGACAACCTCGCCCAGATACTCGTGTCGGTAGGCCGTTTCGTTTGTGCGCTCCAAGTATTCAGCATCGGCCAGAAACCGCTCCCCGAGCCATTCTGCTGGCGTTGTCTTGTAGGTGCTATGATGTATTAGCTTCCCATCGCGTGCTTTCAGTGCGTAGCCGTTTGCCCAGTTCCGCGCCATTGCTGGCGGGTTGAAGCTCTTGAACGTGATGAACCAGTCACCGCCGCGCAAGCAGGACTGCTCCACGTTTCGGATTTGCTCTTCCCCGTCAAACTGGTCAAGTTCTTCAAACCAGCAGATGCCGATATAACCAAACGGCACTTTGATTGACTTTACCTTTCCTGGGTCATCAACGCCGAAAAAAAGCACCTTTTGCCCAGTTGGCAAATAGGTGCATTCCATAGGGGAGACAGTGCAGCGAAAATGGTCATGCAGGCCAAGCTCATTGATTGCCCAGACGATTTGAGCATAAACGCTTGTGCGCAGTGTGTTGCCGACCTTGCGGAAAACCGCCGCGTGGCATTGCGGATGCTTTAGCAGCTGCAAAATTAGCTCTATGCTAACATAGCTGGATTTTGTACTGCCGCGTCCGCCCTTTGCGACAAGCTCTTTTACATTGCCTGCCTTGATTTCGCGGTGGACTTCGGAGAAACAAGGGGAAACAATCCCGGATATCTTACAAGTCATCTATGATTAGCACCTCGCTATCCTGCTGTTGTTCCGGCTTATCCTGCCATCCGAAATTTGCTCGCAAGCTGAACTGTGCGCCGCCGGAGCCGTCTTTATCGTACAATCTTTCTTCGGCGTACTGTTCACAAAGGGTCTTTGCGCGCGTAATCGCGTCATTGAACTCTGGTTTGTTTTGGTAATTCAAAAGCGCCTGCCTTGATGCAAACCCAAGTGCAAGCGCCAACCCTGTCACAGTAGGCGGCTTTTTATCGTCATAGATGATATAGCCGTTTTTATTTCGCATCGGTTCGCCGTTATCGTCTAAGAACGGCTGTCCTTTGCAGGCTTCAAAGTAGGCATCAATCTTTTCTTGCATTGCCTTTACGCTTCTGTATTTAGGTGGTGCGCCCACCGGATTTTTTCTTGATGCCACTTTATCACCTCGCTTTACAACACAAAAAGCCCACACAATTTGTGTAAGCTTATATCCCCCAAAACCCCTTTGCGCCGGAGGAAAGCGCGTTCCCGCCCTGTCGGTGTATGCTGTGCCGACCTCACCCGTTGCGGGGAGCAACTCCGCAACGCTTTTTGATTTCCTCTATTTATATCCCGCGTAGGAAATCGCAACGCGGCATCCAACCCGTTTTATATCCCGTCTGCTGGTTTACGGTTTCTGCTTTGATAAATGCTTTCCGGCGATGCGTAACTGCGTCAGTAACGGAGTCCGCACAAGCAGATGCCGGGCAGATTTTTTCAGGCTCTCGAAGTCCCGTTGCGGTCTGCCATCGCGCCGCGCTCCTGATCGGCTTGCCGCTTTGCTTACAGCGTTCAGGTTATCTATCGCGTTTTGCCTGCGCCGGGCTTTCACCGGTGGGAGCGACCCAGCATGTGCCCTCAGCCGGACTTGAACCGGCACACCAAGGCTCTTGCCATTGAGCTACAAGGGCATGTGCGGCTTGCCGTTTGCACGACCATTGTCATCATTTGTGAGGTATACCGCGCACTCTCACACAGACAGGTTGCGACCCTGCCCTCTGGTACTGCACATAGGCCTTGCACCTTTGCCACGCCGTTGCTTCGGAACGCGGCGCCCTTGCCGCTGTGATTTTCTAAATCGTATATGGCTAATACGCCACCACTTGGCTGGCTATGCAGCATATAAAATGCCGGTCTTTCCCGGCTGCCAGCTATGAATAGGAGAATTGAAATGGTAAAGGAAAGAGATTTTAGCTATGCCGTAGGCTGTCCCGTTCCTACATCATCCAGCATATCTATAATAGCAGGTTAAAAGTGAACTGGAGTGCACAGATTTTCAATTGCAGCGCGGTGTAATTTCTTTGCCCATCGCTCGGAAATATTTAGATTTATCGCAATTTTCCACCAATACGGGGTGCCTACAATATACCGCTCCCGCAGAACGTCCCGCTGCATTTGGTCTTTAACAGAGTTTATTGCGGTTTCGATTTCTTCCCTTTGCATTTCGGTTTCAATAATCTGCTTGTATAGAGCTTCCTGACGCTCCATGATTCTGCAAACGGCATCCTCGATTTTATTTTTACCGCCAGCAGACACCACCACGGGGGATAATGCTTTAGTGGTCGCTGTTGCCCGTTCACGTTCGCTTTGTATCTGCTGGCGCAGCTGTCGTTCATGATTCCTGCTGCGTTGGTATCTCCATAGCCACACTTTCTTTTGGTTAAATTCTTCTCTGGTCATTGTATCTCCTCTCTTCCAGTTTCATGCAGCGCGGCAGCGTGCAAATATCGCCATTCTTCCACTCGCACGTCGCGCAAAGATGTTTGCGGGCGTATTCATCAACTAGTTGCTGTTTTGTCATGGGGGGGGTCACCTCTGGTGGTAGAAGTCATTTTAGAAGCCTCCTTATGATTCTATAACATGCAATGCCGATGCGCGTTACGACCAGCAGCGGCCAGAAAATAAGGACAATAACGTTGTCTGCGCCGTCTACGGTGTCCATTCTGTCTGTGTGGTTGATGTACAGGACGGCGAGCAGGCCGCAAAGGTCGTAAACACAGACGGCGGCGATAACAAGAATAATGGTCATGGTGTCACCTCCGGGGGTTCAGGGAGCGGCATCCAGTGGGTGATTGATTCTCCCAAATAGTCCCAGCATTGGCTATCGTAAAATTCTTTACGAAGAATATCAAATTGCTTTATATCTACATATCCATTGAGTGATGGATGTGGTCTTTCCCAAAAAATATCTGGGATAAAATAAACAAGATAATCTCCTCCTCTATCCGGTAGTCTGTCTTTAACGCTTATCCAATTACACATAGTATCCTTCCTCTTCCGGCAATTTTGGTAATGACATCCAATGAGTGACGTTTACCCCAGCAGTTTCGTAGGTGAGAGGTTCTCCGTCATTATTTGTTCCATCATCGAAATAGCCACCGTAATCACACCAACCACGTTCCGTGTCGTAAAATGCCAAATAAGTGTCCACACCAGCCCAATGGTCTAAACGAACAAGAACCTTTTCATACGGGTCAGGCAGTCTGTCTTTAACGCTTATCCATTCACTCATCTGTGTTCACCATCCTTGCGCCGCAAAACATACAATACTTCATACGGCTTGCGCTTGTTCTCCATTCTGTTTGGTGACAAGCGGAACACTCGTATTCGTTTTCTCCGCAAACATATTCTCGTTTTATCCAATGTGCCGTAAACCGCAGGGATTCCGGGTCGATGATAGGTGCTTTCTTGGCTTCGTCTACGATGAATTTCATCCCGGCGTCGTAACCACGCGCATAGGCGGCTTTCTGTTCAGAAAGTAAATTCTTGCCGCCAGACCATGTAAAATGTGCACCGTCATATTGTAAGATTTCTTTAATGTCAATCTACCGCACCGGTTCTTTCGGCTGGCTTGCGCCCGGAATCGGGCAGCCTATTGTTGTGTTCATTCTGATACCTCCTCTACAAATGCCATGCTCTGGTGCAGATTGAGGGATGCGGGATTGAGAATACAAGCCGGGACGACGGAAACACTACAATACGCACTGTAGTAGCTCAACTGCCCCGTAGTGCGCACGACGCGAACGAGGGAAGTGTTGCCCGTGTCCCTGTCTCCGCACCACCACGGCGTTGCAGTCCAAATCAAGCTATCGTAGTGCGGGATGAACTCACGGTACTTGCGGTACTCGTCACAGGTCAGGATGAAAACAGGGTCTTCCGCAGCACCATAGGCGCGGTCGCCGTTGTCGGCAACAAGGTAAACGGTATGTGACAGTAGACATTTTTCGTCAAAAACAGCGTTCGCCATACCAGATAAAATTCCACGCACATTGCTGGTGCGGTAGTTATTCCAGTTGCCCCTTTCGTCTGCAAATTTATCACTTGGACAGAATTTTACTTCTTTTGCCCACGGCTTTGCCATAATTGTCAACAGGCCGCCGTCAGGGTGGTTAGGGTCAAGGCAGACCCACTCAAAGTTTTTGAACATAAAATGTTCGCCTGGTTGTAGGGTTGTAATGTTAGTCATTGTCGGTCACCTCCGTGAGCCAGAATTTGCGTTTGCAATCGCTGCAACTGATTTCGTGGCAATTTTCTTCCGGGTTGTAATCATAGTTAATGTATTTAGGGCACATCCAGAGGTAATCGTCCTTAATTTCCGCCTTTGGGAACATCCTCAGAAACTCGCTCTGGCGGGTCTTGATTGGATTGTCTTTTGCCCATTGCTCGACTTTTGAAATCGTTTCTTCAATGCTTTCGTCTAAAACGTCGTCGAGCCTAACCATGCGCATGACCATGCACATGCCATCTTTACAAACAGGACATCCCTCGCAGCCTGTATTTTTGCATAGCCTGTTTACCGTCTGGAAAAATTCAACTGCGTCCATAGTCTCACTCCTTATCCAGTCCGCGGGTTACATACTGCCCATAGGTCAGGCCCATGGCGTCGGCTTCGCGGACACATTGCTCAATTGGTTTTATGGTTTTCTTCAGGCAGGGATGCGCAGCGGGTTTCTTGCCTTTTTTCAAAACACCTGCATCTCTGCGGCGCTGATAGGATGCCTGCGCGCTTTTGATATTGCGCTTGCGGATGCAGGAATCGCAATAGCGCTTTGTAGGCTGTACATCCCACATGATTTTCCCGCAGGTCTTGCAGAATTTTGTTGTGGTCATAGCGGCTCCTTTGTTTTGGGTGCTTCAATGCCGATGCTTTGCAACGTTACCTGCGCCCAGAGGTCGGCAAGCTGGTCATTGCGGTACTCGTTGTATTTATCAGCAACGGGGCCTGTCATTGCATCCTGAATCCGTTTCAGGGTGCGGGGAGAAAGACCGACCTGATAGCACGCCAGCAGACACAGATAGGTGGCGCGGGTGGCAATGTCGTTCCGCTCCTTCATGACAGCTTCCTGCGCACGGCTCTGGATGCCCTGAATTTTAGCTTCTGCATAGGCGTCTATGGCCTTCTGCATGGCAGGGGTGGGATGAAGTCTGGCTTTCATGGGTTACACTTCCAATTCTTCAATAAAGATTTCGGTGCGGGGGTTCTCTTTGTCGTACATCACGCGGGAACCGTCCACGCTGGCGATAATGGTGTTGTTGTCGTCTGCAAGGATTTTGGCGGCGACAAGGGTGTCATGGGCAGCCTCCATTAAGTTCGTGAGGTCTACTTTGCGGCGGGTCGGCATATAGAATACCGTGGCGACGCGGTAGCGCCCCGACAGCGGGGCTTTCGGCTTTGGGGTGAGATACCACATAGCGGCCTGTTCGTACTTCTTGTACTGCCTACTGGGGGCGATAAACGGCTTGCCGGTGCGGTGGTTGGTAAGGATTTGCTGGGAGTTCTTTTTGGTAATAGGGGGCAGGGAGATAATGTATTTTTGGATCACGGTGCTATCTCCTTTACTTTCGCGTAGTACTTCTCGCTGTACCATATATCCGGCAGGTTTTGATTTTGGGTGTAACCTGCGGTGCGCAGGGCGGCTTCGGCATTCCAACGTGTGGAATACAGGCGCTTGGAGTGGGTGATGTCGCCGGTAGAGCGGGAATAGGTGATGATTTCATACTTCATCGGTGTGCAGGGCCTCTTGCAGGTGCTTTTGCGCGTTGCCCATAATAACAGCGGCCTTTTCAAGTTTCTCTTTAGCGGCGCTGCGCAGGTTGGTTGCATAGGCCAGCTCGGCAAACGCAATCTTGAACAGAAAATCTTTATCAGTCATAGTCCGTCATCTCCATAAATCGTTGGTAGTTTCCGTCAAAGGCGATGTGCAAATCGCCTGTAATGCCGCGCTTGTTCTTGGCAAGGGAGAAATAGTATTCAGTTTCGCCTTTGCCCAAAAGGATGATCGCATCTGCGTCCTGCTCTATCTGGCCGGATTCTTTGAGGTCCTGCACCTTCGGTGCGTCCACGCCGCCGCGGTTTATCTGGGCGAGCGCCACGACAAGGCGGCCTGTTGTCTGGGCGAGGGTGTGCAGCTGCATTGAAATGTTTGTGACCACCTCATACCTGCTGTTGCCCCTGCCGGGAATCAGTTGCAGATAGTCCACGATGATGACATCTGCCTGTTTGGCGGCTGCGGTAGCCGATACCCATGCGACATTTTGGCCGCCTGCATTGATGAGCCATAGCGGCAGGCTGCTGATAGTTGCGCACGCCTTGGCGTATTCTTCATCCTGCGGGGCACGGCGCTTAAAGACGATCTCCTCCATCGGGATAAGGGCAAAGCAGGAAATGAGCTTATCAAACAAACCGACCTGGTCTGTCTCATAGGAGAAGAAGCAGACCTTTTTGCCGTCTTTGGCAAATTGCAACGCCATCTGCAAACCGAGCGCGGTCTTGCCTGCACTGGGCCTGCCGCCGACAACGACCATCTGTCCGGGGCGGATAGAGCAGCGCCTATCCAGCGCGCCGAGACCGGTCTTGATGCTGTGGTCTGTCTTGTCGTTCTGCTCCATGAGCCACTTGCCTGCGACCTCTGCAACGGTCATGCAGCGGTTATCGACGCTGTCCTCTGTGAGGACGTCAGAGAGGGCCGCAGACAGGCCGCGCATGTCATCGACACTCTTTCCGGCATCTGCAATTTGAAGGCCAATTCGGGCGGCTCTGCGGCGCTGGGAGGCATCCTTGACAGCGGCAACGAATTTGCGGTAACCACTGATAGAGGGAAGCGATGCGGCACATACTGCGGCGGTCTCGCGGTTCTTCATGAGCACATAGTCATCCTGTGCGAAGTACCCGCGTGTGGTGTACATGGATTTTATCTCAGCGAATGTGGCGGCGCAGGCACCGTCCGCAAAATCTCTTTCGCTTAGATGGTCGATGCAGTAGAGGATGCTGTCCGGCGCGTAGACCATTGCGCCGATAACGCATTGTTCCGGTGTCGGGTTCAATCGATCCACTTCCTTTCCGTCGTGGCCGTCTGCTGGCGGCTGCGCTCCCATGTGCGCACTGCGGCTTTCCAGTCTTTCATTTGGTTCTTGCCTACCTTCCAACCCTTGCTTGTGTAGAAGTCGCAGAATTCGCTTCCGTCAATGCCGTTATGGCGCTCCTGACAATAGGCGGCGACTTCTTCAGGCGTAGGGGGAACAAACCGCTTTGAAACGGGCATACCCTCGTCCCCCTGTGGGGGATTATAGGGGGTATTCTTAACTTCTTTATTCTTCTTTATATAAGGGTCTGTGTTAGCACTGTGTTGGTTCTGTGTTACCTGTTTGTTAGTTTCTGTGTTGGCGCATTGGTAGTCACTGTAATTATTTACCGTAAATACGCTAAATTTACCATGTTCGCACTGTGTTATTTCTTGTGTTGATTTTAGATGGTTTATGGCAGTGCGGACAGATTGAACACTTATGCCAGTATCTGTTGAAATTTGACGGATAGAGGAAACGGCCTGACCTGGTTCTAGTTGGACGCCTTTGTAGTAGCACGGCTCATAGCAAGCCAGAAACAGCAAGTGCAGAAACACGCATTTTGTGGGTGTATCGGTATACCAGCCCCACTTCATCATGCGGCGGTACAGCTTTATGTAACCATCGTTAGCCATTTTTCAACACTCTATGTAATATTCAGCGACGCGGCACAGTCTGCCGTAGCGGTTGCGGCGCTGTACCATACGGGAGGCTACCGGGACGCCCCGGCGCTTTAGGTCTGTGATGCGGGAGGCAAGGCGGCTGCATCCGAAGTCCTCGAGTGCATCCAGTGCGGTCAATGTGCCGCCGGATTCCAGCACGGTTAAAATCTGGTCAAGCTGGCTCGGCTGCTTTCTTTCATTCGTTCTTTCTTTCATGACGCGCACCTCCTAGAACGGCAAATCTCCCTCATCCTCAATGAGGGCATAGTCGTCAGACTGGCCGGAAGAATAGGAAACGTCTGGCATGCCCTGCGTGCGCTGTGAGGGGGCTGCGGGACGCTGTGCGGCGTTCTGCGTGGCAGGGCTGGTACTTTCCTTACTGCCGCAGAAACTCACGTTCTGGGCCACGATTTCAACGGCTGTGCGGTTCTGACCGTTCTTGTCCTGATACTGGCGCGTCTGCAAGCGGCCATCAATGGCAATGAGGGAGCCTTTGGGGAAATACTTGCAGACAAACTCTGCGGTTTTGCCCCAAGCAGTGACATCGAGCCAATTTGTCTGGCTCTGGCCGCTGGCATCTTTATAACCGGAATCGTTGGCGATGCGGAACGAACAGACGGACTTGCCGCTGTTCGTGGTTTTGAGTTCCGGGTCTTTGACCATACGGCCAATAATAGCAACAACATTCAACATAAGTTAGTCCTCCGTAATATCGAGATAGTTCTTGTAAAAGCGGCGGCGGAAGTCAGACACCGTCCAGTGGTAGTAGGCCATTGCATGGCGTTGGCCATCTTGTTCAAGCCGCAGCCGCGTTGCAGCACAGTTATGTACAGCGTCAGGCGCGTTTCTATGGCAATCTGCACACAGAGGAACCCAAAGCCCGTATTGCTTGCTTTTATCGCGGCTGCCATTGTATTTGCTACCACTACCAAAAAAGATTTCATGGCGCTCAGTCGGTTTCCATTCCTGGCATTTGTAGCATTTAAACCCATCAATCGGCATAATAGATGGCGCGTAACCGTTTCGGTCAAGCTGAACGCCGTATTCATTGCGCGTTGGTTTCCGCATCGTCCGTCAGTCCTTTCAGTTTTGCAATTTCCTCCGGGGTCATTGTGGGGATGCCCTGCTGCTGACATTCCTGCACGATCAGTTCAATGAGGCGGTGCATCTGGGAACTGTCGAACTGGGAAGAGCCGTACCAGCATTGCAGGTTGTAGAAAGTTCCCTGCGGGGTGGTCATTTCATCGAGCTTATGGACCTGCCAGCCCTCGCCCTTGCTCTCCCAGCCGTTTTTGAATGCCTTTGCAGCATCTGCGCGGAGGGTGACAAGGGCAGAGCTACCGCCGATGTCGCGTATCAAATCACGGTAGATGTCCAGTACAGGGCGGTTGATTTTGGCGGCAAGCTGGTTCATGAGCGCCCATGCGTAAGCGTTGGCCGAGAGGCTGCGCTTTTGCGTAGCCGTGCCGATGACGGCGGCAAGGGGCTTGCCCTCGTCAATGACGGCGCGGGCTTTGTCGCAGTCTGTGGGGGAACATTCCAGCGTAATTGTGTTGCCGATAACAACTGCGGTCTTGATGGCAATTTGCTGCTTCATTTCCACGCCTCTGCAATCTGCTGGCCCTGCTTCCAGTCCTCTGCTGTGAAGTCCTTAGAGGACTTGCCGATGGTTTCTGCAATGAGTTTCCACGCATCATTTTCATCGGCGTTGTTCTTCTGGCAGTAGGATTTGACGGCACGCTGGCACTCGGCGCGGGCGGCAAGGCGGGCGGCGGCGGGGGTTGGCTTTTCCTGCTGCGGGGCGGGTGGCTGCCCCGGCTCATCTTCATAACGTTCCTTAAATTCGTCGGCTTCGCTGTCGGAATAGATGCCGTCAAACGCAAGTTTGCAGATTTTTAAAACAACACGGTCAAACAAACGCTTATAGGCCATTGCGTAGGGGTAAGCATTTTTACAGTTCTGCGTAGATGCTTCGCCGACCTCATATAAGCCTTGTGCCTTATTTGCATAGGTAAAAACAAGAGAATTTCCGTAGCCAGATTTGTCGACAGACACACAATCCGGGTTAAACTTATCCTTTTCCGGCATGTTATCGTTAATCTTCAAGCAGGCGTTGTGGCTGATAATCAAGCCGGTGTACATCATTTTGCCGGTTTTGGTCTCGTTCATTAAAATCCAGAAATCAGACTCTTTTAGGTACGGTCTATCGTTGATGGCATTTAATGCTTTGTCGCGGCTTGCAATGTATTTTGCGCTCTGGATAACGGGGACCTCTTGACGGGATTTAAGCGAATACTCCGACTTTTTTTCGTTAAACATCAGATTGCTTCTCCTTCCTTGTCCTCTGTCGTCAGGTGTATGCGGTAGCAGCTGGTGGGCGGCAGGGACATGTCCGGCTTGCGGGTTTTGAGGTCATAGTAGTAGACCGGAATGCCGTCTGCCAGAAAATAGGTGCTGTTCAGGCCGTATTCATGTTTTGCGAAAAGCGGTACAAATGCGCCGATGTTCTCGGAATAGATGCGGCGGGCAGCCTGCACTGCTTTGAAATAGCAAGCGCTGATGCCCTTCCCGTTTGGGATAAACTCGGCAAGATGCCGGCCCTTCAAAAGTGCGTGCGCCTGTTTCAGGGCGCTGATGTCGTCAATGGTCATTTTAGTAGTCCTCCATACAGCGGCAATCTTCCCAGGGGTCGTCCTCTTGGACATCCTCACCGGGGAAGTAGCCGGGGTTATAGCACATATCACAGCCGATGATTTCCGTTCCGAATTTTGCGGGGATAAAGTAGATAGTTTCGCATTCTTCGCTGCAGACAGGGCAGCGGGGGCGGCGTGGTTCGGCAGGCGGGAAGGGGTTATCTTGATGCCCCCAGAAGCTAGTCATTTGTCGGCCTCCTGATTTTTTTCCTCATCAGAAAAATGCAGCTCCATCAAGTCGGCAATCGCAAGGTACTCTTTGGCGTATTTGCTGTCGCCGTGAGTTTTCTTGACGATCTCACGGAACTGCGCTAAATCACCATAAAAGCAACCGCACTGTACGCGGAGCATTTTATCCTTGCAGCGGAAAAATGTGGTCGCGCGGAAGCAGTGACCAAAGCCTGTAACAACGGCGTAGTCTGCATCGCCGGAGACCAACGCATCGCCGGAGACCGACGCATTGCCGGAGACCAACGCATTGCCGGAGACCCACGCATCGCCGGAGACCAACGCATTGCCGGAGACCAACGCATTGCCGGAGACCCGCGCATCGCCGGAGACCAAC
>OLGD01001397.1_pt1 | contig 36753 bp, 46 predicted proteins | sample 1605311 | NCBI WGS metagenome assembly OLGD01 (sample SAMEA3888917, study PRJEB22519) | human gut metagenome | biome: human gut; feature: human-associated habitat; material: faeces | place: Denmark | collected 2010
GGGTTTTGTTTTCAGAGTTAGAAGGATGATGAATATGAGATTGGAAGATATCAAGATTACTTTAAAGTGTACAGTAGATGAAATAGAAATTCGTCCGATCAGACCAGAGGAGTATCCGTTGCTGAAAGAGTTTTTGTATGATGCAATTTATCTTCCGGAGGGCGCTGCAGCGCCGCCAAGGATATTAGCAGGAAAAGTAAAAGGATATGGTAATGTGGATGACCATACACCGGAGTTTGCTATTTCGGTGAAGAAGGGGTTTCGGAGTCAGGGGATTGGAAGTAAACTGATGCAGGAAATGATCGCGTTGTTGAAAAATAAGGGATATGAAAAAGTTTCTCTTAGCGTAAATAAGGATAATTATGCCTATAGGATGTATCAGAAACTGGGATTTCAGGTATTAAGGGAGCAGGATGAAGACTATATGATGGTGCTGGCACTGCAGGAATAAGAAGACTATGAAAAACATTTACTTAATAGGCGGAACGATGGGAATTGGAAAAACTACGACCTGCCAGATTTTGAAAAATAAACTTCCGAACTGTGTTTTTCTTGACGGGGACTGGTGCTGGGACATGTACCCCTTTCAGGTAACACCGGAAACAAAGAAAATGGTAATGGAGAATATCTGTTTCCTGCTGAATCAGTTTATTCGTTGCAGCGCATATGAGAATATCATATTCTGTTGGGTAATGCACGAGCAGGGTATTATAGATGAAATTATATCAAAGTTGGAAACAGAAGATTGTCAGATATATACCATTTCTTTGATTTGTGATGCGGATAGTCTAAGAAAACGTCTGCAAAAGGATATAGATGCAGGTATCCGGTCAGAGGATGTGATTCCGAGAAGCATTGCCAGAATTGGTTCATATGAAAAACTGGACACGAAAAAAATAGATGTTTCCCATATAACATCGGAGCAGGCGGCGGAAAGAATTATAAATGGAGAGAGAGGAAAAAGGGATGCAGAAGAGACTGTCTGACAGAGTAGCAGATGATATTCTGACAATGATTGTGATAGAGAAAAGGTTTCTTCCGGGGGAGAAACTTCCCAATGAAATAGAACTGTCTGGTGAATTGGAAATCAGCCGGACAACGCTCCGGGAGGCATTCCGTATTCTGGCTGCGAATGGGGTTGTGGAAATACGCAGAGGTCTTGGAACTTTTGTACGGGAAGATTTTGAGATTGACAAGGGAGGCGTCCCATCTCTGGCTGATATAAAAACGGATATCCGGGATCTGTATGAGATGAGGCTGATTGTAGAGCCGGAGGCGGCATATTATGCGGCAATGCGGGCCAGCGATGAGGAAATCGGACATATCCTGCGTCTGGGGAAGCAGATAGAAGAGGAGATTGCTGGTGGGAAAGACAGAACAGAAACAGAGAGAAATTTTCATAAAGCGATTGCAAAGGCAACCCATAATGAATTTATGACAAAGCTGTTGCCAGTTATTTACCAGGCCATTGATAAGGGAGTTCAGCTTTCCAAAGAGAAGGGCAAAGCAGTTTCAGATACAATTCAGGATCATAGAACAATTATGGAGTTCCTGCGGATGAGGAATGGGGAGGGAGCAAGAAGTGCTATGAAAATCCATATCCTCCATGCGATGGAAGAATTGAATATGTAATAATTTGTGGTGGTGTGGGAACACTGCCATATTTTTCACCCAGAGACAGCATACAACGATATTGACAGTATACAACTAAGAGGGTATAATCAGACAAAAAAGAATATACGGAGGTCAGCAGGTATGGAAACGAGTTATCAGGTGATTGACAGGAAAACATGGAAAAGGAATATGCACTGCCAGATTTTCCAGAATAGTTTGGAACCGCAGTATTGCATCAGCCTGGAATTGGATATTACAAATTTCATGAAAATGGTGAAAAAGAATAACTACTCTTTTACCTTTGCCTTTATTTATGCGGTATGTAAATGTGCCAATGAGATTGAAGAGTTCCGGTATCGTTTTCTGGATGATGAGGTTGTCCTTTATGATACCATACATACTTCATTTACTTATCTGGATGCAGAAACGGAATTGTTCAAATTTGTAAGTGTACCGATGCAGGAGGATATGGAGACGTATATAAAGGCAGCAGAGGAAAAAGCAAAAAGTCAAAAAGAATACTTCGTAGCTCCGCCTGCAAATGATGAATTTTCTTTTTCGCCTTTACCATGGATTTCTTATACGCATATTTCTCATACAATTTCGGGTAATAGGACAAATTCGACACCGTTGTTTGATTGGGGAAAATTTTTTGAACGGGAAAGTAAAATAGTCTTACCATTTTCAGCGCAGGTACATCACTCTTTTGTTGATGGAATTCATGTGGGGAGATTCGTTGAGAAATTGCAGGATTATTTGAACAAGTGCTAAGTTTCTTTTGTTTGTAATTCCTTAAAAATAGGAACACTCTTTATACATGGTAGATTATGGAAAGTGGGATTGCATCGTAACAGACAGGCCCAAGGCGGATTGCATTAGTACATGAGAAGTCATGAATATGTGCGGTACTGCCGGGAAGGAGAAAGACGATGCCTGACCCTGCGCTTTTATCGGCTGCGAAATGCCTGATAAGCGGAATGCCAGACACCAATGAAAAATATTGTAGTATTAGTGAAAACAAAATAATTCGTCCGCCGGGACATGCCCCGTGCGTAGAGGTTCATTTTAGAGACCGTAAAAAGTTGAATGTTAGCTTTTTGCGGTCTTTTTCTGCGTTTATGGAGAAGGCTATCAGTTTTTTCTGGCTTTACCGCAAGGTAAAGAAAGGAAAGCTGTATGGCAAAACGGAAAATTAGAATCCGATCCGGAGAACTGGAAGCATGGATGGAGGTTACGGAAGAGGAATACCAGAAGTATTACCGCCCATGGTGGCAGCAGAAAAAGCGGGAGCAGAGGAACCGGGAAGCGATGGAGAAACAAGGGTATAAAGAGGAATCCTATGAAGAATGGAAAGAGAACGACATGCGGACAGAGCTTTTTGCAGAGAGCATGGTGGAACTGATGGAGAAGAAAATCCTGCTGGATATATTACAGGAGGCTTTAGACAGTTTAATGCCGGAAGAGAAGGAACTGGCGGTGAAAGTGTTCGGGGAGGAAGTGAGTGTTTACGAATTTGCCCGGATGAATGGCGGAAATAGAAGAACACTGGATTTCCGAAAGAACAAAGTTTTGGAAAAACTGCGTCGCTTCTTTCGGGAACGTGAAATAGACGTGTGAAGAATGGTGATTCGACAAAAAGAATAGATAGTGTCGAACGTTTTTTAAAAAATATTTCTTTTGGGATGAAGGTTCCGGCGCAGACGGCAGCCGCAAGGAATTCCTGCGTCTGATGGAAGAGGTAAAAAAAGGGCATATCCATGTGGTAGTGACCAGGGATGCGGCCATGATCGCCCGTGACTGGAAGCAGTCTCTGGAATTTATGAAAATCTGCGACAGGGCAAATGTGGATGTGGTAAGCATCAACAGGGAGGCAGATGCCTGGGAGCAGTACAATCGGATACGGCAGTTTATCAAGGATTATTTTGGAGAGGAGGCGCTTGCATGAGGATACAGATGATCGAACCGAAAAAGACTGTAAAACAGAAGAAAAAGCGTGTATGCGCATATGCAAGGGTTTCCACGGACAGCAGAAAACAGGGAGAATCTCTGGAAAACCAGATATCCGCTTATGAGCGTTCCATAAGGTCTAATCCGGCATATGAGTTTGTCGGGGTGTTTGCAGACCAGGGAATCTCCGGCTACTGCGGAAACCGCCCGGAATTTCAGAGAATGATCCGGAAGGCGAAGGCAGGGGAGATCGACCTGATCATTACAAAGTCCATCTCCCGGTTTGCCAGAAACACAACCGTGCTTCTGGAAGTGACACGGGAGCTACGCCAGTTGGGAGTTGCCATTTATTTTGAAGAACAGAATATCAATACGTTATCCGGGGACGGTGAGATGATGCTCACTGTCCTCGCTTCTTTTGCGGAGGAAGAAAGCCGGAGCATATCAGAGAACAATAAATGGTCCATCCGGAAGCGGTTTGAGCGTGGGGAGTATATGATCAACACCAGCCGCTTCATGGGATATGACAAGGATGAATTCGGGGAGCTTACCATAAACCCAAAAGAGGCTATGGTAGTGCAGCTTTTGGCGGATTTATACCTTTTGGGAGTGGGGAGCAGCCGACTGGCGCAGTTAATGGAATATCTGGAAATCCCCACAGTGAGCGGAGGAAAATGGACTGCCGGAACAATTACCGAGATGTTTAAGAATGAGAAATACAAGGGTGATTTTCACCTGCAGAAATATTATACGCCGGAGGGCAGACGGAACCAGACTGTGCGGAACCGTGGGGAAGTCCAAAGTTATTATATGGAGGACAGCCATCCGGCGATTTTAAGTACGGAGCAGTTGGACAGGCTCCAAAAGAAGATAAAAGAAAACCGGAGAGATGGAAGTGCTGCACAGGATAATTCCTCGAAATACCAGAACAGATATCCTCTGACCGGGATGTTGTACTGCCCGCATTGCGGACGGACACTTCGGCGCAGGCAGGGATACAAAAAAAGGATTGAGTGGTTATGTTCCACTTACATTGAAGAAGGAAAACAGGCGTGTCCGGGAGTAAGGATTCCGGAGGAATCCGCATCCCGGCAGAATATCACAGAGCCAACGGTGGCAGAGGAGGTTGTAAAGGATGGCAAGAAACATTACCGTTATACCGCCAAAGAAAAATTCGACAGTAGGGAAAGGGAAGAAAGCACAGCGCCGGAAACTCCGGGTGGCGGCGTACTGCCGGGTGAGTACAGACCAAGAAGAACAGTTATTAAGCTATGAGAACCAGGTGCGGTTTTACACGGAGAGCATCAACAGTAATCTGGAATATGAATGCGCCGGGATATACGCCGATGAAGGGATAAGCGGCACCAATACGAAGAAAAGGGAAGAATTTAACCGGATGATTGCGGACTGCTGTGCCGGGAAGATTGACCGGATCATCACAAAATCCATTTCCCGTTTTGCCAGGAATAATACTTTGGAATGCCTGAATTATGTCCGGGAGTTAAAGGCTCTTGGCGTTGGCATCACATTCGAGAAAGAAAATATACACTGGACGCAAAGGGAGAGGTGCTGTTGACGATTCTTTCTTCTCTGGCACAGGATGAGAGCCGCAATATTTCAGAGAACAGTACCTGGGGCATCCGGAAACGGTTTGAAGTTGGGCAGCACAAAATGAGTACGGCACGGTTCCTTGGGTATGATACCAATGAAGCTGGGAAGCTGGTGGTAAACCGGAAGCAGGCGAAGATCGTGCAGAGACTTTATATGGAATTCCTGCATGGTAAGACTACCGATTATATTAAGCGGATTTTTGAGAGGGAAGGCGTGGTAAATTGGAACGGCAGCACGAAGTGGCAGGCCACCACGCTTGCCAGTATGCTGGAGAATGAAAAATACAAAGGGGATGCACTTTTGCAGAAAAGCTACACGGCGGACTTTCTGACAAAAAAGCGCGTGATGAATGAAGGGGAGATTCAGCAGTTTTATATTGAGGATGACCATGAAGCCATTATTGAGCCATGGATTTGGGAATGTGTACAGTTGGAGATGGAACGCAGGAAACGGTATCTGGAAGAGCATGGGACAAATTCCTTTTCCCACAATACGGAGCAGAATCCATTTGCAGCGAAGATTATATGCGGTGAGTGCGGCAAAGTTTTCCATAGGAAGGGCTGGCAGAGCAGCACCGGGGAGACGCGCAGGATTTGGCAGTGCAGTGAACGGTATAAGGTGAAAGGCGTGTTGGGATGCTCCAATCGGCATATAGATGAGGATACCGTGCGGAAGATTTATTTCATGGCATGGAATAAGTTGTTGGAATGCCGGGATGCAGTTCTGTCGGAATGGAAGGAGAAAGCGCAGGGAGAGAATTTACTGGCGAGGTTCCGGGCAGTGGATTTTATGGAGCTGACGGAACATGCACAGCCGATACAGGAATTGGACATTGACCTGATGTTGCGGACACTGGATCATATCAAGGTATATGAGAGCGGCGTAGTGGTGACGGTGCTCTTGGATGGGACGGAAATTGAGTTGGGACAAGAATAAAATAAACATAAAATATTTTGGGGCAACAGAGAATAACAATCTTCTTCTGTTGCCTTTTTTAAATAGAATATATACAAAGAATGTGATAAAATACGAATAGATTACAGTTATATAATCGTAATTATGATTACGTAGGTTGTGGTAAGATATATGTTGCAATACAAGTTAAGAAGGATGAATTTACAGGAGGATAAAATGGCTTTTGTTACAAAGAAAAGAACAGTGTTTAATTACCAATCACCAGTAGCTATGTATCATGATAATAAATCTGCAAATAAAACAATCATGGGATTGTTAGATTATCAAAGAGATATGCTAGAAGAATATATGAAACAATATTCTGCTACGAATATTGCGATAGAATTGCCGACAGGAAGCGGGAAAACATTAGTAGGACTTGTAATAGGAGAATTTAGGCGAAGAAAAGAGCATGAAAAAGTTGTATTTTTATGTCCAACTAATCAATTGGTTAATCAAGTTGTTGAACATGCTAATAGTAAATATGGTATAAAGGCAATCGCTTTTTGTGGCAAGCAATCGGAATATAGCGATAAAAGCAAGGCTGATTTCTTAAGAGCTGAAGCAATTGCAGTTACTACTTATAGTTCTTTGTTTGTGCAAAACACCTTTTTTTCTGATGTTGATGTAATTATTATGGATGACGTTCATTCAAGCGAAGGGTATATTATTGATAATTGGACATTAAATATTGAGAAAAAAGATGATTTATTCCTTGTATTAGCAGATTATTTTAGAAAATATATTGGTGAGATTGACTATAAGAGAATGACAGGAAATGAAGAAGAGCAACAGACTGATTCGTGGTGTAATATTGTGCCTAGTGCATTACTATCTTCTGATTTGAATACGTTGGAAAGCATTATTGATGCAAATGTGCAAAATACAAATTATAGTAATATTTTTTCATGGAAAAGAATCAGAGAAAATTTGAAAGAGTGTAATATCTATATAGAGAAGGGAAGAATACAAATCAGACCATGGGTTGCACCAACTATGACTCATGCTCCATTTGCGAAGGCAAAGCAAAGAATATTAATGTCTGCAACATTAGGAAATAGTGGAGAATTAGAAAGAGTAACTGGAATATCCAGAATAAAAAAATTACCTATTGTAAACGAGTGGGATAAAAAAGGAGTGGGAAGAAAGTTTTTTATTATTCCAAGACTTTCTTTGGGTAAAAATTCGGAAGCTAATGTATTGTTAGCACTGCATAAGATAGCTGGTAGAAGCGTTGTATTGACTCCTAATGATAGAGTGGGAAGTACTGTGAAAGAGATTGCCACAAATTTCGCTCCCAAAACCACAATTTTTACAGCTAAGGATATAGAAGAAAATAAGAATGCATTTATAGAAAATGAAAATGCGATGGTAGTTTTGGCAAATAGATTTGATGGCATAGATTTTCCCGACGATGAAAGTCGTCTTTTAATTGTAATAGCCTTGCCAAGGGTTACAAATATTCAAGAAAAATTTTTGGTTTCGAGAATGGGTGGAACCATATTGTATTCTGAAAGAATTCGGACAAGAATTGTCCAAGCCGTGGGGCGTTGTACAAGAAATACTAGAGATTATTCTGTAGTATGTATTTTGGGAAGTACTATAATTAAGGATTTGATTGAACCAAATAAATTAGAAAGGTATTCACCAGAGTTAAGGGCAGAAATTGAATTTGGTATAGAAAATTCTAGTGAATACAAAGATATTCAAGAAATTGAAGTCCAAGTAAAGAGTTTTTTAGAAAATGATGAGGACTGGCAAGGTGCTGAGGAGTGCATTGTTGAAAAAAGGAATGACTTTAGCGTTCAAGAATATAAAGATAGAACTGCTTTGGAAAAATTGGATGAGGTATCTCCGCTGGAAGTTCAATTTCAGTATTCGATATGGAAAAAGGATTATAAAGAAGCCTTTGAAAAAGTTTCCGAAATTATTGCTGCTTTGAATATGCAATTATTAAATGGTTATAGAAGCTATTGGAATTATATTGGTGGAACTCTTGCCTATTTTTTAGTTGAAGAAGGGAATATGGAGTATAAAAGTATTGGGCTTAAAATGTTTCAGGAGGTTTTAAAAGATAATATCAGTGTGAAGTGGATAACCACATTAGAGCAGAAACTATTTGATGTGAAAGCGGCAGAAATAGAAGATGATTATGTTGGAGAAATATTACCACAATTAGAGGTAATATTACAAGAATATCCAACCAAGAATAGATTGGAAAAACAGATAAGTACAATATTACATAATCTAACTGACACCAGTGATAAAAATGGTCAAAAATTTGAACAAGGTCATATGGAATTAGGCAAAATATTAGGTTATATTTCTAAGAATATAAATACTGATGGTGCGCCAGATCCATATTGGATTATTGGTGATGTGTGTATTGTTTCAGAAGATAAAATTTATAAGAGTGCAAAGGAAATACCAATATGTGATGCAAGAGAAGCATCAACACATAAAAAGTGGATGGAACAAAATGAACCGTTGATCACTAAAAAAACTCATATTTATACAGTTTTTATTTCAAATTCGAAAAAGCTGGATTTAGATGCGAAACATATTGTAGATGATATTTATTATCTTAATTATACAGAATTTATGGAGTGGGCAAAAAAAGCATTAAATACAATTAGGAGTATACATTCAACTTTTGTAGAAGAAGGCAACTGTGAATGGAGACAGGCAGCATACCATGAATTAAAACAAAATGGAGTTACGCCACTGGATTATTTTAAGTTAATATCGAAGACATCATTGAAAGATATATGTGAATAGTTAAATACGTCTTGACAATATTTGGTATCAGAGTGATTACTGGACTACCAAATTTGTTAAGGAGTTGATATCAGATGAAAAAAGAACAGCAGCAAACTATTGAACGTCTTCGGAACATGGGATTAGGTTACCGGAAAATAGGAATTGCATTGGATCTTCCAAGGGACAAGGTTAGAAATTATTGCAAAGCAAATGGTCTGGATGGATATGCAAAAAATCGTCTTCAGGCCAGAGAAGGAAAGCAAATGGAAGCAGTCTGCGCTGACAGTGTATGCAGACAATGTGGCAAGCCATTAGAGAAGAAATCCTCCGGACGAAAACGGATTTATTGTTCTGATGTATGCCGCAGATTGGGGGTGAAAAACCATCCGTTTCTTTACAAGCATGAGTGTATGTTTTGCGGAAAAGAATTTGAGAGTCAAACCAAGGAGCAGAAGTTTTGCAGCCATGACTGCTACATCCGTAATAGGTTCTGGCGGCAGGAGGATACCGAAGAAATCATGAAACTGATTCTTGCAGGGAAGAAAGTCCCGATGGTTCCCAAGTGGCTCAAAGACATATTCAATGGCGAAACAAAATGGGCAATAGTTTTGCCGAAGTGTATAGATAGGGTTGCGCTTCCAGAAAAGGGGTGAAATTTACCCGGTGGGGTAAATCAAATTAATTTTATACTCTCCGGCAAAAGGTGGGGATAGTTTTGACCAATAACTTTTGCTATGTAGTATTCTGGTTCTGTCCCCACGCATGTTGAGTGTGTCGTGTTGATATCAAAAGTTTGGAATAGATAAATTAAAACAGGAGTTGATATAGTGTGAGAAAAATATTAATAACTGGCGGAACGGTATTTGTAAGCAGATATATTGCTGAGTATTTTGTAGCAAAGGGTGGTGATGTTTATGTGCTTAACAGAAACACTCGTCAGCAGTCAAAGGGTGTTAAGTTGATTGAAGCAGACAGGCATGATTTGGGAGATTGTCTGAAAAAGCATTCCTTTGATGCAGTTATTGATACTGGGTATACAGCAGACGATGTGAACGCATTGTTAGACGCGTTGAACGTGTATGGAGAATATGTTTTTATCAGCTCAAGTGCAGTATACCCGGAATATGCTAAGCAGCCATTTCAGGAAAACATAAAATTGGGAGAAAACAAGATCTGGGGAAAATACGGAAGCAATAAAATAGAAGCAGAACAGGCTCTGTTGAAGCGAAACCCCAATGCATATATTCTCAGACCGCCATACTTATATGGGCAAATGAATAACGTGTATAGAGAAGCCTTTGTGTTCGATTGCGCATTGGCAGACAGAAAGTTTTATATTCCACAAAATGGAGAAATGAAACTGCAATTTTTCCATGTTCATGATTTGTGCAGATTTATTGATGTTATTTTAGAAAGAAAACCATCAGAGCATATTTTTAATGTAGGAAATGAGGAAGCAGTATCTATTCGTGAATGGGTAGAGATTTGCTATCATGCAGCAGGCAAACAAGTTGATTTTGTGAATGTTGACAAAGACATAGAACAAAGAAATTATTTTAGTTTTTATAATTATGAGTATTATCTTGATGTTTCCGGGCAATATGAACGAATGCCAAAAGTAAAATCGTTGTACGATGGATTAAGCGAGGCATTTGAATGGTATATTAATAATCAAAATCAGGTCAACAAAAAACCATTGATTGATTTTATTGACAGTAATTTGGTTTAGTAGAGGATATGTTTCCACAAACAGATAAAATTCCATTGATATGTTCCCTTGAACGGACAGGCGGCTAAAATACGCCATGACATTTATTTTATCCTCTCGTGCCATGTTGAAACGGTCTGTTTGATGTCAAGGAAAGAGAAATAAATAGTGAAAAGTTGCGTATTTACGGGCTTTTTTTGAGATTAGGCAATAGCTCATGAAAGTCCGTATTTCTTATATGAAAACATATCTACTGCAAAAAACGGTCAAAGGGTTTAGGCAGTGGATTAGATGTTATGGAAGGAGTAAGAAGAATGGAGAAATCAATTAAGGCTATTGAGACAAAATATAATGGCTTCAGATTCAGAAGCCGATTGGAAGCTCGCTGGGCCATTTTCTTTGATATGATTGGCCTAAAGTATGAGTACGAAGTTGAGGGATTTGAAATGAATGGTGTTTGTTATCTTCCTGATTTTTATATACCAAGTCTTGATAGATGGTTTGAAATCAAAGCTAAACCGTTATTTTACAGAGATGTAGATTCCAGTTAAACGATGTGAAATCTCCTGTGATAAGAGCTTTCATATCTATATAGAGGAGATAATAAATCTGATAGTAACTTTTTTGCGAATTTTCTATTTGGTGGCTTGCAATATATGTGGAGTTTATGTATAATGAAAGCGTTCACTTGCATGGAGGTGATAACTTGGATGAAACAAGTCAGAAAATAATTGATGCTGCAATGATGCTAGTACGAGATAAGGGGTACGTTGCTACTACCACGAAAGCGATTGCAAAAGCCGCAGGTGTAAACGAATGTACATTATTTCGTAAGTTCAAGAATAAGAAAGATATTGTGCTACAAGGTGTAAACCAAGCTGGGTGGAGGGCAAATGTCACACCAGAAATTTTTGAAAATGTGAAATGGGACTTGCAGGCAGATATAGAGATGTTTATGAGAGCATATATAGATAGGATGACTCCAGATTTTGTAAATTTGTCTATTGGTTTAAGAGCACCACAGTTATATGAAGAAGTATCTTCCCTTATTATGAAAGTTCCACAGGCTTTTTTATCGTCATTTACAGAGTATCTTAATAAAATGTATGAAATGGGAAAAATACCAAAAGCAGATTTTGACGCTCTGGCTATGACAGTTTTTTCGTCAACATTTGGATACACTTTTTTGAGCGCTTCTTTTGGAAATAAATTATCTAAAGTAGAACAAGATGAGTATATAAAAAGTAGTGTACAACTGTTTATAAAAGGACTAGAACAGTAAAAAATCGGTACTGCCCTATGGTAGTACCGAAAAAAATAGACCATATGCAAGCAAGCACACGCATACAAAAAGGAGGAATAAGACATGGAAATAACAGGTGCAGAATTATTTGTAAAGGCATTAAAAGAGGAATCTGTCACAACCTTATTTGCTTATCCCGGTGGGCAGGCGATAGACCTGTTTAACGCATTATATGGGGAAAAGGACATAGATGTCATCCTGCCACGCCATGAGCAGGGCTTAATCCATGCGGCAGACGGTTATGCCCGTTCCACGGGAAAGGTGGGTGTCTGCCTTGTAACCAGCGGACCAGGGGCTACGAATCTTGTTACGGGAATTGCTACCGCAAATTACGATAGCGTTCCGTTGGTATGCTTTACGGGGCAAGTACCAACCAACCTTATTGGCAATGATGCTTTTCAAGAAGTAGATATCGTTGGCATCACAAGAAGCATCAGCAAATATGCGGTAACAGTACGGAAAAGGGAGGATTTGGCAGAAACAATCAAAAAGGCTTTTCACATTGCAAGAACGGGAAAGGCGGGAGTAGTCGTTGTTGATTTTCCAAAAGATATTCAGAGGGCTTATGGCAGCGATTTTTATCCGAAAGAAATATCCATCAGAAGTTACAAGCCAAATACTTCCGTACATACGGGACAGTTAAATAAGGCGATAGATATTTTGAGCCATGCACGAAAGCCTGTTTTTCTAATAGGTGGCGGAGTTAATATTGCTCATGCAAATAAAGAAATGACACAGCTTGCGGAACTGACTGGTGTTCCCGTTATTACGACTATCATGGGAAAAGGAGCAATCCCTACAACAAACAATTTGTATGTTGGTAATATTGGCATTCATGGAAGCTATGCTGCCAATTCAGCAATCAGTAATTGTGATGTCCTTTTTTCAATAGGAACACGGTTCAATGACCGTATTACGGGAAAGATAGGAGAATTTGCAGCAAATGCGAAAATTATCCATATCGACATTGATGCGGCATCCATATCTCGGAATATTGTTGTTGATGTCCCTATCGTAGCTGATGCTAAAATGGCGATATGTTCATTGCTTGAAAAAGCAAAGCCACTCCATATATCAGAATGGGTAGGTGAAATCAGTAATTGGAAAAAGGAATATCCCATTGATATGGGGAATGTTGGCTTAACACCGCAAATGGTTATTAAGGCTGTCAATGAAGTGTTTACGAATGCCGTAATCACTACTGATGTAGGTCAAAATCAATTATGGACAACTCAGTTCCTTGAAATTGATGAAAATAGGCAGATGCTGACATCTGGCGGTTTGGGGACTATGGGATACGGATTTCCTGCGGCAATCGGAGCGAAACTTGGCAATCCCCATAAAGATGTTATTGTTATCTCTGGCGATGGCGGTATGCAGATGAACATTCAAGAAATGGCAACAGCTATCGTTTATGAACTGCCAATCATTATTTGTATATTGAATAACGGATATTTAGGGAATGTACGGCAATGGCAGGAAATGTTTTATGACAGGCGTTATTCAAGTACCTGTATGCGTTATCGCAGAAGCTGCAAGGTAGGCTGTAACCAACCCAATCATTGCTGTCCAGAATATACACCTGATTTTATCAGGTTGGCAGAAAGTTATGGAGCAAAAGGTATCCGTGTCACAAAAGCAGAGGATATAAAAACAGCTTTGATAAGTGCGAAGCAGAATACGAAAACGCCTACGGTTATTGAATTTATCATAGACAGAGAAGTCAATGTTATGCCGATTGTTCCGCCAGGGAACTCCCTTGATGACATGATTTTGGAAAGCGAGGAAAGCAAAAAATGAAAAAGAGATGGATTTGTTTATTTGTAGAAAATGAAATAGGTGTCCTTGCTCGTATCTCTGGCTTATTTTCTGCTAAATCATATAATTTAGACAGTTTAACAGTCGGAATTACCGAGGACAGTACCATATCACGAATGACAATTAGCTTAACAAGCGATGATAAGACTTTTGAGCAGATAAAAAAGCAGTTGAGTAGAAGTGTGGAGGTTATTAAATTAGTTGACTATACCGATACGCCTATCCACATGAAAGAAATTCTATTTGTTAAAGTTAATAACTGTTCTGGTGAAGATATAACAGAGTTGTTTCGGATTTCAAAAGTATTTGGGGTTACAATTATTGACTATAACGGCACTACTGTTCTTTTGGAATGTACCAAAACAGAAAACAGAAATGATGATTTGATTGCCTTGCTGAAAAGAAAATTTGTGAATAGAATTGAGATTGTAAGGGGCGGCAGTGTTGCAGTCGAAGCGATAAGTATATTCGAGAGATAATGCTATCAGAAAGGTTTTTAGGAATATGAATAATGAAATGGAGTGGATACGCTGCCCTCTCTGCAAAAGTAAAGCGAGAGTGAACAGTGGAATATTATGCAGAAAAGCCTGTTTTCATTTTCGGTGTTATTGACGGCAAGCAGTAGTTGACAAATGTATTGTCATTCCGGCGAGGGAAATTTGCACTGTCAGACCATATTCCTGAACAAGCTGTTGGGCACAAGGTCTGTTACTTTGCATTTCTTTTTTTAAAAATATTTCTTGACATATAAATAGAATTATGGTAGGTTAAAAAAAGTTTAGGAGAACATGGAAATGCAGAATTTACATTTTACAATGAACCATATGTACATGTATTACAGACGTATTTAGAAGTAATTGTGTTTCGATTGGATGCACAGTTACGCAGGTAGGTCTGATATGTCTGTGCATATAAATCGGTAGATGTAAGTCGTAATTTTTATAGAATGCTTGTATAGTCGATAGTTTTAGGAGTGCACTGGACATATTGTATGTTTAGTGCATTTTTTGTTTGCAAAGGAGGTTTTTATGAAATTATTAAATGGAAACGAGATTATTGCCAAGCCTTATCAGGAAGAAGCTGCAGAAGAAATTGTCAATCTGATTATCAGAAATTTTAGAGAAGTCAATGTTAAAGATTATGGGGAGGAAGCTATAACTGCCCTCTCTGCCACGCATGATGTAAATTGGTTTAAGGGTGTAGCAGAATACGCACATGTGTATGTATTTTGGAATGAAGATAAAATTGTGGGCGTTGGTTCCATATCAAGTTTTTGGGGAAGCCCTACGGAAAGTATATTACTTACTATTTTTGTGTTGCCGGAATTCCAAGGAAAAGGCATTGCACAGAAAGTAATCCAGTTATGTGAAGAAATGCATGGAAAGTGGCTCATCTAATGCCAATGCGTTTAAGGCACATTCAGAGCAGGGAGTGGTTTTCAATCCTTCTTCTGCTTTGGCACAAGCTATCCGTAAAAAATAGCCTGCATAAGTATATACGTCAATGCTGTTATGGTGTATCTTGTATGTTGCATAAATAATATTCATTTTATCAGTCCTTTTTTTAAAATTTTTGAAAGCATTTCAATCAGTTTACCTTACCTTGTTTATTTTGTGTTATAATGTTTTATGTGATTTTGTTTCCCTCATTTTTTCCCTTATTATAATGCAAGGGAAACAATAATGGAAAACTCACCTGCGATAAACTTAGTGTTTTCAGGGGGTAGCAAGGATTTTAATAAACAAATATAACAGCTAATATTTCACTTAAAAATCATCAAATCACAATCGGAAGTTGTAGGTGTGAAGTAATGAAGAAGCTACTAAAAATTCTGAAAATGATATGTATAATATTGCTTTTGTTTATTGCTATTAGACTATTTAGTCCAACGTGGACCCCTTATATTAAGGGTGAGAATAGTATTAGTGAATTGAAGAAAGTTGATGTAAATGGAGCAAATTTGGAGGTAATGATACGAGGAAGTAATAGAAATAATCCAGTTCTAATATTTGTTCACGGAGGACCGTGTTGCTCTGAAGTTCCATATGTAAGAAAATATCAGGAAAACCTTGAAAAGGATTTTACTATAGTGCATTACGATCAGCGAGGAAGTGGAAAATCATATGAATTTGGAGAAGATTATTCGATGGTAACGGCTGCTACTCATATGGATGATTTAATTACACTGACAGAATACATAAAAGAATACTTGGGAAAGGAACAAGTTATTCTTATAGGTCATTCCTATGGAACATACATTGCGACATTGTCTGTGGCACAGCGACCAGACTTGTATCAGGCATATGTAGGAATTGGGCAGATGTCAAATACCATTGAAAGTGAATTGAGTAGCTTGGAAAAATGTATTACAGCGACTGAAAATGAAAAGGATGTTGAGTATCTCAAAAGTTTAGAAACGGCAATATCAGGCGGCGAACGTATTACACCAAGAAGTTATGTGCGAAAATATGGTTTCGCAGCAAGAAAAATAGATGATAATGCTGACTATTTGAAAGGCTTTATATTTGGAACAGAATATAATTTACTTGATGCGATTCGTTTCTATTCAGCTTCGATGAAATATCAAGACGCTTTGATTAAGGAAGCATTGAACAATTCTATTACTGACATTGTAACAGAAATCAATGTACCTGTTTATTTTGTAATGGGGAAATATGATGGAATGACATCTCCTGAGATAGCAGAGAAATATTTATGCAATATGACAGGTGAAGGAGCAAAGGAATTTATACTGTTTGATGAATCAGCGCATTATCCTCAATTTGAAGAGGAAGAGAAATTTTATCAATGGATGAAAGATACTTTTCGTAATTAGTATGCTAAAAGGCTACAGTTTCGCCGCTTAGTACAAGAAATGACTTTCACCATATGGTGAGACAGTTTATTTATTGTCTAAATTCCATGTAGACCAAGAGATTGAGGTTGAAAAAGAGTTTATGGGACTTACAACATTTGCCGGAAATCAGTCGACATTGAAAGAGGCTGTTGGTGCAAAAAATTATTTGGATGAAAAAGAACTTCGGGTAATGGGTCAACTCATGTCAGGGTATTTAGATTTTGCAGAACGTCAGGCAGAACGTGAACAGACAATGACCATGAAAGATTGGGTGGAACATTTGGATCGTATTCTTACAATGACTGGAGAACAGTTATTGCAGGGAAATGGAAGCGTTTATAGACCCTGCATTTACCTATCGGATGCCGCATAAAGCAGGACCCCCTGAAACTGGCAAATAAAATTTCCAATCACCAAAATTCCTATGTAGGTATCAAAACAAGGGATGAGGTTCTTCTCTCCAAGAAAAGAAATATTGAAAAATAAATGGGCGGCTTGATAAAAAACGCCCGTAGAATAAATGAGGGAAAATGATATGGCAATGTGGAATCCGTGGCGTGGCTGCCACAAACATAGCGAGGGATGCAGATACTGCTACATCCATAAAGGAGATTACAAGCGTAAGATTGATACAGACAATATTGTAAAGACGGATAACTTCTACGCCCCTATCGCTAAGAATAAATCGGGAGTGTACAAAATTAAATCGGGACAGACCGTGTATCTCTGCTTTTCCACGGATTTTCTGGTTGAGGATGCTGATGAATGGCGTTCTGAATGTTGGCGTATGATACGGGAGCGTTCCGACTTGCACTTTCTGTTTTTAACAAAGCGTATTGAGCGGTTTATGGATTGTATTCCAGAGGACTGGAACGATGGATACGATAATGTTACGGTTGGCTGCACGGTAGAAAATCAAGACAGAGCTGATTACAGGCTTTCCATTTTCAATCAACTGCCTATAAAACATAAAAATATTATCTGTCAGCCATTGATTGAGGAAATAAACCTTACCGCCTATCTTGATAATGTTGAATTAGTCGTAGTTGGCGGCGAATCAGACAGAAACGCCAGACCGCTTGATTATGCATGGGTGCTTGCTATACGGGAGCAATGTATCGCCCACAAAGTGCATTTTGAGTTTCGGCAGTGTGGGACACATTTTATCAAGGATGGAAAGCGTTACACGCTGTCTACTCGTGACTTATGCAGCCAAGCCAGAAAAGCAAATATCAATTATTGAATAATCGCCTCTTTTTTTTGTATAAGGATAGAGAGGAATAATTTAATAATAAGCCTTATAATAATATAGGCAAATTTATGTCCACAAAGCACAATATGTGCGGATAAGGAGGTATCTCATGGAATGGGTTGAAAGATTAAACCAAAGCATGAATTATATTGAGGAACATTTGACAGGCAAAATTGGCAGAGTATATCCGAAGAAGAAAAATGTCTTTAGCAGCGGTAGACTTGCAGGGTGGCGATTATGAGTAAGCAGGAGGTTGTTACAGATTTACTGTCCGAAGTGCAGGCAGGAAAGTTTGATTGACGCAAAGGATTTACAAGTAACAATTCTGTATCAGCAAATTCGATTGGTACAAGCAATCAAAGAATGGATAGGGGCATTGAAAAAGAAGTTGTTTAAATGTGAATGATTAAAAAACATAGCAAGAATGATGAAAAGACAGAAAACTCCTTGTGCTACAATATCTCATTGAAATCCCGCACAGGCATATCACAATGCTTAAAGAATGTGGGTAAAAGAGGAAAGAGGGAGCAAAATGCAAGGTCAGACAGTACACATTGTTTCACAGGCTATCTGTTATATCGAAGAACATCTGCATGAAAAGCTGGATTTAGATATGGTGGCGTTGGCACTGCACTATTCCAAATACCATCTGCATCGGATTTTTACAAAGACAGTCGGCTTGACAATCCACGACTACGCAAAAAGGCGACAGCTTACAGAAGCGGCAAAACTTCTGGTGTTTTCTGAAAAACCGATTATTGAGATTGCCCTTATGAGCGGGTATGAAAGCCAGCAGGCATTTACGGATATTTTTAAGGCGATGTATAAGACTTCCCCTGCGGAATTTCGGGAAACGGAAAATTTCTACCCGTTACAGCTTGAAATTTATCTGAAGGAGGAGCTTGCAAAAATGGATTTGACAAAAGACCATATTAAATTTGCCACACCCGCAGATGTGGATGACTGGATGGAACTGGTAAGTTTTACCATTGACGGCTATCCATGTCTGGATAAGAATAATTACACTGTAAACCTGCATCAGTATATCGCTGATAAAAAGGCTTTGATTTTGCGGGATGATGATATGACTATTGGCGTGATGGGATTTTCGCCCGACACAGGCAGCATAGATTTTCTGGCTGTGCATCCGCAGTATCGGAATCTCGGCATTACAAAGCTGTTCCTTGATAAGCTGGCAGAGGAACTGCTTTACGGGAAAGAGATTACGTTGACGACATACCGTGCAGGCGATAAGGCAGATACGGGCTGGCGGGAAGAATACCGCCGTCTTGGATTTACAGAACGGGAACTGGTTGTGGAATATGGCTATCCGACGCAGCGTTTCGTGCTTCTTCCAGAGAACAAGGAGGAAACCCCCTTCGGGGATACCTCTATGCCCGAAAACACGGGCAGGAAAGGGGAAACAAGGAATGACCGAAACACAGAAAAACCCGTTAGCGGAGGACTTTAACACCATATCTCTTATCAAGTTTGCTTTCCCAAGCATGGTGATGATGCTGTTTATGGGATTATACACCATTGTAGATACGATTTTCGTAGCACGGTTTGTAGACACGAACGCCCTGTCGTCCATCAATATCGTTTGCCCTGTCATCAATCTGATTGTCGGTCTGGGGACGATGCTTGCGACAGGCGGCAGTGCGGTTGTTGCGAAGAAAATGGGGAATGGAAACACAGAGGAAGCCCGAAGCAATTTCACATGGATTGTCGTGGCAGGGGCGGTTATCGGTCTGCTGATTACAGCGGCAGGGCTTCTCTTTTTGGATGAAATCATATGGGGCTTGGGGGCAAGCGAAGCATTGTTCCCATATTGCAGGGATTATCTGACCATACAGCTCATGTTTGGTGTCGGGAATATGATGCAGGTATTATATCAGAATCTGTTTGTGACGGCAGGGAAACCGACGTTAGGCTTAGTGCTTGCTGTTCTGGCGGGGATTGCCAATATCGTTTTTGATTATGTCTTTATCGTTTTATTGCAAATGGGAATCAAAGGAGCTGCCATAGGGACAGGCATCGGATATATGATACCGACAATAATTGGCACTCTATTTTTTCTGACAAAAAGAAGTGGGCTGCACTTTTGCAAGCCTAAAATGGACGCATCTGTTCTGCTGAAAAGCTGTTCCAATGGTGCGTCGGAAATGGTAAGCCAGTGTTCGACTGCCGTAACGACATTTCTGTTTAATGTAACAATGATGAAGTTGCTAGGCGAGGACGGCGTAGCTGCGATTACAGTTATCATATATTCGCAGTTTCTCTTGACAACGCTTTATATCGGCTTTTCTATGGGAACAGCCCCAGTCATAAGCTACAATTATGGGAGTGAGAATGTAAAACAGCTAAAAAAGACTGTCCGTATTTGTTGCCGATTTATAGCAGGGATTTCCATATTCGTATTTCTGTTTTCTCTGCTTGGCGGGGAGAACATTGCAAAAGTATTTGCAGAGAATAACAGAAATGTTTTTGAGATTACAAAGAATGGATTTATCATTTTTTCATTCAGTTTTTTATTCTCTGGATGCAATATTTTTTCATCCGCTTTATTTACGGCATTATCCAATGGAAAAGCATCTGCAGCCATATCTTTCCTGCGGACGTTTGGATTTATTACGGTGTTCCTTTTGGCATTGCCGAGATTTTTAGAGGTAACAGGCGTATGGCTTGCTGTCCCGTTTGCGGAGCTGCTCACGTTTATGCTGACGGTATATCTGATATGCAGACATCGGAAACAGTACCATTATTTTTGAAAGGCAGGTAAGAAATTGAAACAGACAGAATGGATATTATGCCCTGTCTGCGGAAGCAAACCCCGCAGCAGAATTAGGGAGGATACTATTCTGATAAATTATCCTCTCTACTGCCCGAAATGCAGGCAGGAAAGATTGATTGAAGTGAAGAATCTGCGTGTGACAGTGGTTGGGAAATGAATGGAAAAACGACATATAGGAGAAAGAAATGATACGACCATTAGAAGAAAAAGACATTGATACGGTATGCAGCATTGTAAATGAAAATTGGAAAAATGTTTATTCTGGATATGTCAATCCGCTGCTGTTAAATTCAGATGGATGTGCAGAAAGGACACGCCGATTAAAAACAGATTTTGCCGCCCGCAGACTGTCAGAATATGTATGGGAGGAAGAAAACCGAGTGTCGGCAATGTTATCTTTTGGAGATACGGCAGATGCGGATATGGCGGGGGCATTTGAAATCTGGCGTATTTATGTCGCTTCCCAATTTCAAGGAAAAGGAATTGGGAAAATGCTGATTGACTTTGCTGAACAAAAGGCGGGGGAACAAGGGTATAAAGAGAGTGTGATATGGGCATTTAAAAATAATTATCATGCGGTTTCCTTTTATCAAAAGAGAGGATACAGTATTGACAAAGAAGAATATCTAAGTGAACCGTATTTTTCAATGGGAATACGGTTAAAGAAGAATATAGGATAGAGCCAGACACACAGATGCAGAGCCGATGAACGTGTGAGTAATCACAGTTTGTCGGCTTTTCCCATGGAAATAGACGTATAGTATTGAAAATTTCTTGAATCGGTAATGTGGCTGTATGGTTGAAATCAAATTTTTATTCTTATACACTATCCTTGTGTTTACAAAAGATAGCAGAAAAAGAGAGGAAATATAAATCGAATTAGGCTATTCTTAACCGCAAGGAGGTAAAAGGATGGAATGGTTGAAAAAGCTTGGAGCAGCCATTGATTACATAGAAGATAATCTGGACAAGGAAATATCATATGATGAAGCAGCCCGCATTTGAATTGCAGCAGTCTGACGGCGGAAGTGAAGAGCCTCCGAAAAGAAAATACACAGCTGAAAAGGGAACTTGTGCAGGTAAAAGAGGAAAATGCTGTGCTCAGAAAGGAAAACCTTGCTTTACGCAGGGAGAACCAGCTGCTTAAGGATGACAATGAGCGTATGAAAAGAAGCCTTGGCAATGACAGCATCAATTCATCTGCCCCGCCATCTGCCGACCAGCCTGGCAAAGCCCCAAATACTTATAATGGGCGGAAACCAACGAACAAAAAGGTAGGTGCACAGCCGGGACATGCAGGCTGCCACCTTTCCAAAGCCGAGGTGGAAAAAAAGATAAACACGGGAATCTTTGAGCATGTGGTCAAAGAAATCAGTGTATCTGAACTGTTACAACAATTTAGAGAAAAGCCCGTAAAATCAATAATTTAGGGCTTGACATTATAGAAAGGTGATAACATCACAGAACCGTCAGGAAATTGGGATTATAATGAAATTACAATAGAAAAAACAAGGAGGATAAAAATATGTCTGCTATTAATATCGATAAAAACAATTTCCAGAGTGAAGTAATGAATTCAAATAAACCTGTCCTTTTGGACTTCTGGGCTCCCTGGTGTGGTCCCTGTCGTATGGTAGTTCCTGTTGTGGAGGAGATTGCAAAGGAGCGAGCGGACATCAAAGTCGGCAAAATCAATGTAGATGAGCAGATGGAGCTGGCAAGACAATTCAATATCATGAGTATTCCGACTTTAGTCGTGATAAAGGATGGTAAGATTGTAAATCAGTCCATGGGAGCAAAATCTAAAAGTGCGATTCTCGCTATGCTGTAAGGAGATGCGGATATGGGATTTTTCGATTTTTTCAAGCAGCCCGGCGGTATTGCTGCTTATTCAGGAAAGGTGGAACAGTAATATGAAAGTAGTTATTGTAGGCGGTGTAGCCGGAGGTGCAACTGCTGCCGCCCGCATTCGTAGATTAGATGAAAAAGCAGAAATCGTTGTATTTGAACGTTCAGGATATATTTCCTATGCCAATTGTGGCCTGCCGTATTATATCGGAGATGTGATTAACGATCCCAGGCATCTGACTCTTCAGACTCCGGATAGTTTTTTCTCCCGGTTTCGCATAAGCATGAAAGTTCATCACGAGGTCACTGCCCTCCATCCGGACAAAAAGAGAGTTTCTGTAAGAAATCTGGAAACTGGAGATGAATTTGAAGAATCCTATGATAAGTTGATTCTATCTCCCGGTGCAAAGCCTGTCCAGCCCCGTCTCCCTGGCGTTGATATCAAAAAAATGTTTACTTTGCGCACTGTGGAAGATACCTTTCGTATGAAAGAATACATAAATCATAACCATCCGAAATCTGCTGTGCTGGCAGGAGGAGGTTTTATTGGTCTGGAGCTGGCAGAAAACTTACGGGAGTTGGGAATGGACGTAACGATTGTACAGCGGCCGAGGCAACTGATGAATCCTTTCGATGCAGACATGGCTTCCCTCATCCACAATGAAGTGCGTCGTCACGGTGTCAAGCTGGCTCTTGGCCACACGGTAGAAGGATTTGAGGAAAAGGATGGCGGCGTGAGTGTTCTTCTGAAGGATGGAGCCCCCCTTCATGCGGACATGGTGGTTCTCGCCATTGGTGTCACACCGGATACCGGACTTGCAAAGGAAGCAGGATTAGAATTGGGTATCAAGGGAAGCATTGTAGTCAATGAACGAATGGAAACTTCCGTCCCTGATATCTATGCTGCAGGAGATGCGGTGCAGGTAAAGCACTATGTTACCGGAGGAGATGCTTTGATTTCTCTCGCAGGCCCTGCAAATAAGCAGGGGCGGATTATTGCCGACAATATCTGCGGAGGTGAAAGTCATTATTTAGGTTCTCAGGGAAGCTCTGTTATTAAGGTTTTTGATATGACTGCAGCTACGACAGGGATCAATGAAACCAATGCAAAAAAAGCTGGATTGGATGTGGATACAGTGATTCTGTCTCCTATGAGTCATGCGGGCTATTATCCCGGTGGCAGGGTAATGACCATGAAAGTGGTTTTTGAAAAGGAAACCTATCGTCTTTTGGGTGCACAGATTGTGGGTTACGATGGTGTGGACAAGCGTATTGATGTGCTGGCAACTGCCATTTATGCAGGATTGAAAGCGACGCAGCTGAAGGAATTGGATCTTGCCTACGCACCATCTTATTCCTCGGCGAAAGATCCTGTTAATATGGCGGGCTTCATGATCGACAATATTTCCAGAGGTTTATTGAAACAATGGCATCTGGAAGACATTTCCGCTCTGCCCTGTGATGGAAGTGTAACTCTTCTGGATACCAGAACAACAACAGAATACGCTGGCGGGCATATTGAAGGGTTCATCAACATACCTGTAGATGAACTTCGGGAAAGTCTGGATAAAGTTGAAAAAGGCAAGCCTGTCTATGTGATCTGCCAGAGCGGTCTGCGCAGCTATATCGCCACTCGTATCCTGGAAGGAAATGGTTATGAAACCTACAATTTCTCCGGCGGTTTCCGATTCTACGATGCGGTGTTGAATGACCGTTGCCTGATTGAAAAAGCAAGTGCCTGCGGTATGGATAAGCAATAAGGGGGGGAGGTATCTGATGAATACTGGAAAGAAACGGCGTAAGGCTGTTGTGGATCAAAAAACTTGTGTTGCCTGTGGCTGCTGTGTAAAAGTGTGCCCTTTACAGGCTATCGAAATAGTCAAGGGGATTATGGCTCAGGTAAATCAGGAAAAATGTGTCGGATGTGGAAAATGTGCAAAGGAATGTCCGGCCAGCGTGATCTCCATTTCGGAGGTGTAAGAATGAAAAAACATTGGTATGATTACTTATGGATTGTTTCACTGACATATCTGGTGCTTGGCTTCTTTCATATTTTGTTTGCATGGCTTGGATTACTTTGCTTTTTCATTCCCTTAATCATTTCTGTTGTAAAGGGAACAAAAGGGTACTGCAATCGGTATTGCGGAAGAGGGCAATTATTCGGCCTGTTGGGTGGACGTTTTGGACTCTCCCGCAAAAAAGACATTCCCAAATGGATGAAAAGCAAGGTATTCCGATATGGATTTCTTATATTTTTCTTTATCATGTTCTTTTTGATGCTCTTAAATACCTATTTTGTGTTTGCAGGAGTGAAGGATTTGAAACAGGTGGTTACACTGCTGTGGACATTCAGGTTGCCATGGCACTGGGCCTATCATGGAACACTGTTCCATGATGGTGTTGCTCAGTTTGCATTTGGTTTTTATAGTGTAATGCTGACTTCCACTGTTCTTGGATTGCTTACAATGGTTTTGTTCAAACCCCGCAGCTGGTGTGTGTATTGTCCGATGGGGACTATGACGCAATTAATCTGTAAAGCAAAAAACGGTAAATCATAAGAAATAAATGTCCATCCTCAACTCTGAACGGGTTTTGGGATGGGCATTTTTTACGTATCCTGCAGTTCTTCTAATTTTCTTTCATCCAGGATAATCACTGTTCCACGGGATAATCTGACCATTCCTTCATTCTGAAAATAGCGGAGCATTCGAGTAATAACCTCCCGGTGAGAACCTAAGTGGTTTGCTATAGTCTCATGAGTAATCTTCAGTTCGTTGGTTCCTTCAATGGTTGACTCTTCTAAAAGGAAGGCTGCAACACGCTTATCCAGGCTCTTCCACATGACCTGTTCCATCAGCCACATGACATCGGAAAAACGGGCAGCCATCAGTTCATTGGTATAGTTTGCTACCGGTGCGGATTCTTCCATAATACTTTTATAGATTTCTGCAGGAATGACCCAAAGCTCTGTGTCCTTTTCTGCTTTAATTGTCACTTCAAACTGAATAGAACGCATCATGCAGGAAGCGGAGAACAGGCACATATCCATATCAAACAGCCGATAGATCGTAATTTCACGGCCTTCATCGGAAAGAATGTATGCCCGGAGCTGTCCGGATTTTACCAGGAGCAGCCCTGTGCAGTCCATACTGCCGTTATGAATAAGCGTTCCCTTTTTAACTTTTCGTGTTATTAAGCCTCCAAGTATTCGATTTTTCTGGATTGCATTTAATTTATTCCAAACAGGAAAAATACTTTGAAAGTCCATAATGTTTCCTCCTATCCTATGTTCAGTATAATAAAAATTTTGGTATATGTCAAAAAGGGACCTATATTAATTACAGAGGCAGGACGCAGAAACGCATAATCTTTTGAATGTGGTATCATAATAAGGTTTAAGACATAAAAAAATAAATTAGCACTCAAACCTTGACAGTGCTAATTATATATGTTATAGTACAAATAGAACAAAGGAAAGACAAATGTTAATCCAGAGTTCAGATGGTACTGTATTATGGATTTATCCCATAGTACTAACGAATAAAGTTTTTATTTGAAAGGAGTAATGACTTATGTTGATGCCTGGTATTTTTGGAGAGAACTTATTTGATGAATTGATGGATTTTTCATTTCCGAGAACAAACAGGGTGCTGCGTCAGGGAAACGCACAGAATATTATGAGAACAGATGTGAAAGAAACCCAGCAGGGATATGAGATTGATATGGAGTTGCCAGGTTTTAAGAAAGAGGATGTAAAAGCGCAGTTGAAAAACGGATATCTCACTATTCAGGCGACCCAGAATGTGAATAACGACCAGAAAGATAGTGAGGGAAAATATATCAGAAGAGAGCGTTTCTCAGGTTCTGTAAGCAGGAGTTTCTATGTGGGAGAAAAAGTGACAGAAGAAGATATCCATGCAAAATTTGAAGATGGAATTCTGAAGCTGTCCTTACCAAAAGAGGATACTCATAAGGTTGAACAGAACAATTACATTGCGATTGAAGGATAAAGACTGGAATGGGTGACTGTATGGATCGGAAAGAAGTTCGGTTCTGTGAATAATTGAAACTCGGTGTAGAGAAAGGAAGAGACTACCACATGGCAGAATGGCAGTCTCTTTCTTTTTTTCCGGATAGTGATTGTCCATATAGATCCTTCCGGTGAAAGTCGATGGCTTCGCACTTTATGTGCCCGCAATCGCCGCCAATCTGCGATTTTCTGCCATAAGAATAAATCATTTCAGATGATCTATGTTCATTTGCTTTCCTTCGATAATGGCGTTTACGAAAAATGATAACACATTTTCAATAAAAGGTATAGAGATAATCTGATAAACTGATATTTGAAGGAGGAAAGGCAGAGAAGTTTTTTGTTCTCTTTTTATATACTTCAAATTTTTTATGGAATTTTTTGATGTAACTATTGACATTACAGCAAACGCATGTTATGATCTTGATGTAAGCAAAAATATTACAACGAAATCTGATTTATCTAGGAGGATGCATTATGAAAATCGCAGTTATTTGTGCAAATGGTAAAGCGGGTAGAGTTATTGTTAAGGAGGCCGTAGAAAGAGGGTTGGATGTAACCGCCGTTATAAGAGGTGAAAACCAGACAGTTGCCGGGAAGGAATTGAAGAAGGATTTGTTTGATCTGACTGCCGAGGATCTCAGAGCGTTTGATGTTGTCATTGATGCTTTCGGCGCATGGACGGAGGAAATGCTTCCTCAGCACAGTACTTCTTTGAAAACCCTTTGTGATGCACTGTCTGGTACGGACACGAGGTTGTTGGTAGTTGGAGGGGCAGGCAGCCTGTATGTGAACCCCGAACACACCGTTTGTGTATTGGATGGTCCGGATTTCCCGGATATGTTCAAGCCCTTGGCAGCAGCTATGGCGAAGGCGCTGGGCGAACTTCGTGAAAGAAGTGATGTGAAGTGGACTTATATCAGTCCTGCCGGTGATTTCCAGGCTGACGGAGCAAGAACCGGTAAGTACATTCTTGGCGGTGAGGAATTGACGCTTAACTCCAGGGGTGAGAGTATCATTAGCTATGCAGATTATGCCATTGCCATGATCGATGAAGCCACAAGCGGTAATAATATTCAGAAGCGTATCAGCGTTGTGGCTGAATAAATACCAAATATCAATAAGGAGAACTTTATTATGAATAAGAATACATTTACTACAGTTAAACTTACGAAAGGGGAACTGAACATTTACGATTTCGGCGGTATAAAACTGCACGCATATAAAACGAACGATTTTATTGACGATGAAGTGTTCATCGTTGAAAAAAACGGAAAAGCGGTTATCATTGAATCTCCCTGCTTCTTTGATAATAATAAAGAGCTTACAGAGTACCTGAAAGATATTGAGGTGGAAGGTATGCTGGTTGCATATCACGGCGCGGGGGCGACATTCCTTCCAAAGGTACCGAAGTATGCAACACAGAACGCTCTGGAGTATTCTGAAAATGGCGGAGGAAAAGCTCTGATTGATAACTTTGCAGGTGCATTCGGAGAAATCTTTGATCATTCTGTCCATAAGATCACCAATGTGATTGAAACAGGCAAGAACACGATCGGCGGAATTGATTTTGTTATCAGGCAGACTGGTGAAGCCTTTGATGTGGAGATCCCTGAAATCAACGCTGTGTATACGCACATGCTGGGGCATGACTGCCATTCTATTGTTGCAGGCGCAGGACACGCGGATGCTATGATCGCAGAGCTTAAAAGCTATATCGAAAAGGGATACGATCTGATTTTGACCTCTCACTACACGCCTGAAGATCTGAAGGATGCTGAAACCAAGATTGCTTATCTCGAAAATCTCAAAAAGATTGCTGTGGGATGTGGGGATGCAGATACTTTTAAAGCTGAAGTAAGTAAGCAGTATCCGCAATATAGCGGTCAGAATTATCTTGATATGACGGCAGGTTTCTTCTTTGCTTAACCCGGTATCAGCCCAATACAGTTTGTCCACAAAATACGATCATTTAGGGGAGATAAACAGGAAGCCTGTCTGCGAGAAGATATTAGCAGAAGCGTTCCAAACGGCTTCGGAATAAAGGAGGACCACGCCATGATACATAGCGAAAAAAGGCTATATCTGATTAAAGAGCTATTATCAGAGCTGCCGCAATATAGGGATATGGAAATCCCAGACAATACAGAGGAACAGAAACATCTTCTTAGAGGTCTTATGAATATCCGCGCCCCTCGTCCGATTGGGACTGAATTTCTCAAAGTGCAGGACGAATATCTAAGTGAGGAAGTCAGGGAAAAAGGGATTATTGACAGCGATACACTACCAGTTTCTCCTATCAATAATCGTCTTGTACTTTGGCGTGGTGATATTACCACATTAAAGGTAGATGGGATTGTAAATGCAGCCAACCGTGCTTTAAGGGGATGCTTCGTACCTTGTCATTCCTGCGTGGATAACATCATTCACAGCGTCAGCGGTATTCAGCTGCGTTTGGCTTGTGATAAGCTAATGACAGAGCAGGGGTATGACGAGCCGACAGGAAAAGCAAAAATTACGCCTGCCTATAACTTACCGTGCCGCTTTGTGCTTCATACAGTCGGACCGATTGTAGCAGACAGACTTACGGAAACACATTGCAGGCAGCTTGCCGATTGCTATAAATCCTGTCTGGAATTAGCATCTGGTAAAGGGTTAAGGAGCATCGCTTTTTGTTGTATATCCACAGGCGAGTTTCACTTTCCGCAGAAAAAAGCGGCTGAAATTGCCGTACAGACAGTTACAGAATTTTTGCAGACAAACGCACAGATAGAAAAGGTGGTATTCAATGTTTTCAAGCAGGAAGATTACGACATTTATAAAAAGTTACTTGGATAGAATAAAGCATTTCCATGAACTTTTGTAAAAAGCAGATGCGGTTATTATTGGAGCAGGTTCGGGAATGTCCACCCCGGCAGGCTTCACATGAAGAAAATACCAACCGAGTTAATTCCTTATTGTCCTGTCTGTAGAAAGCCAATGTCAATGAATTTACGAGCTGATAATACCTTTGTTCAAGATAATGGTTGGTATCAAGCAAGTGAAAGATATTCAGATTTTATCCGCAGGCATAGAGGGCATCGTGTGGTGTTTTTTGAGCTTGGAGTTGGAATGAATACACCGGTGTTTTGTTCTTCGAGCACCAGAGGAAAATCAAGAAAAAACATGGTTAAACAACAGGTTTCGAGTTTTTTAACAAGAGAATATGAGGAAAGGCGGTGTGCGTAATGTTCGGCTGGAAAATTCCAAAATCGGACAATACGCCGGATGGCGTTAGTAAACTGCGAGAGGCATTGAATAGTGCGGACGCTGTGATTATTGGTGCGGGAGCCGGTCTTTCTACTTCGGCTGGTTTTGTTTATACAGGAGAACGCTTTGAGAAGTATTTCCATGACTTTGCTGAAAAGTATCGGTTTAACGATATGTATTCCGGCGGCTTCTATTCCTACAATACATTGGAAGAACATTGGGCCTATTGGAGCCGCTATATTTACATCAACCGATATATGAGCGCACCGAAACCGGTATATAATAAGCTATATGAGTTGGTTAAGGATAAGGACTACTTTGTACTGACAACTAATGTAGATCATTGTTTCCAGAAGGCCGGTTTTGATAAACACCGGTTATTCTACACACAGGGAGATTATGGTCTGTTCCAGTGCAGCAAACCATGTCATATGGCTACTTATGAAAATGGGGACACGATTCGCAAAATGGTTGAGGCACAGGGGTATATGGTTGACGAGGACGGTATATTGCTCTTACCGGAGGGTGACACTCCAAAGATGGAAGTTCCGACCGAACTTGTTCCATATTGCCCGAAATGTGGGAAACCAATGAGCATGAACCTGCGTTCAGATAACACCTTTGTGGAAGATGAAGGATGGCATCGTGCATCGGAACGTTATGCGGAATTCCTGCGGAGACACCAGAATGTGAAGGTGCTGTTTCTTGAGGCAGCAGTCGGATTCAATACGCCAACCATAGTAAAATATAATTTCTGGCACATGGCATACGAATGGAAAGATGCTGTTTATGCCTGCCTGAATAATGGAGAGGCGTATGCTCCTAATGAAATTAAGAAAAAATCCATTTGTATCAATGGAGATATTGGAGAAATTATGGGTCAGCTTTAAGTAAGAGAAAATTGAATATTGTCAGCACTTATGCTGATTGCCGTGGGCGTTTCACTTTTACAGGTGGGCGCCCTTTTTTCATACTCATTTTCAAGAGAAAGGAGCTTCACATGACTGCCCGGTACACAAAAAATCCTGAACAACGGGAGGCAGCAGAAAGCCTGATGGAAAAGATTGCATTACTTGTCAGTATGTTTGTATAACCAGAAGATATGATCTGGCAGCGGCAAAAGATACTTTTTAGGCATAACAAAGACATGCGAACTAAGTATTTGCTATGTGTGTTTTTCTGTTTTATACTGTAGGTGTATCAAAGTATAGAATGGATGTGTCTATATAATCCATCATTAGGAGATGAAAATGATATGAAAATTTTGTCACGCCCCTTTATTACTACGGGATGTCTGCACAGCTCAAAACACTTATTGAACGTTTCTGTGCATTTAACAGTAGTATCCAAAGAAAAAAATGAAATCGGAGTTGCTCACCGTTGCATGGAACGATGACAGCTGGACATTCGATGCCCTGGAAACGCATTATAAAACGCTTGTCAGATATTTGAATTTGACAGATATAGGCATGGTGCTTGGCACTGGATGCGGAACGCCCACCATGACCCGGCATTCCAAATTTCCGAAGTTGGCGTATGAATTGGGAAGATCGCTGTCGTAAAAGCTTTTCAGAATGAACCAAGAAAATCTTTCAAAAAGTAGAACCTACGATTCCGGTGCAGTTTTCATTCGCTACAAAACCAAATAACAATTAAGAAATATTATAGGAGGAATTATCATGAGTAAGAGTTTAGTTGCCTATTTTTCTGCAAGTGGTGTTACAAAGAAGGCCGCACAGCGTCTAGCAAAAGTAGCGGGGACGGATCTGTTTGAGATTCGCCCTGCGATTCCCTATACCAGCGCCGACTTAAACTGGATGGATAAAAAGAGTCGGAGTAGCGTGGAAATGAATGATTCCACATCCCGCCCGGAAATTGCCGAGCAGGTGACAAATATGTCGGACTATGACACGGTATTTATTGGTTTCCCAATCTGGTGGTATGTTGCACCCCGCATCATCAATACCTTTGTGGAAAGCTATGACTTTTCTGGTAAGACGTTGGTGCCCTTCGCCACCTCCGGCGGCAGCGGTATGGGAAAAACCGTCCAGGAATTAAAGAAACTCTGCCCCGGCGCAAACTGGAAGCCCGGAAAAATGATAAACGGCATATCCGACAAAGCACTTTCTGATTGGGCAAATGAATTTTAATGACCGGCTTGAAAAAGGTGCGGCAGCACAGGCCGAGATCTTCGGGGAACATATGAAGGGGCGTGGAAAGCCGGTCATATCAACCGCTGGCTGGCCGCAAACTGCTTTGGCGACTTTTTACCCGTTCAGGGCTTGATCTCCCGCAGCTCATCGCCCATGCAAAAGGAAATATGAATCTAGGGAATGACAAGGCGTTTCTGATTCGGGTGGTATCTCAATGCCTGCCTTACATCGGCTATCCCCGTAGCTTGAATGCCATGAGCTGTATTCAAAAGGCAGCAGAGTCTTGAAGGAATAGAAGGGAACAATGAACATGGAATATACAATATTAGGAAATACTAACATTCAAATCTCCAAATTGTGTGTGGGTTGTATGAGTTTCGGCAAAACCGGAACTATGCACGACTGGACGCTGGACGAGACAGCCACGGAGCAGGTGGTTCGCCATGCCCTTTCTCTTGGCATCAACTTTTTTGACACTGCCAACGGTTATTCTGCCGGAACCAGTGAGGAATATCTGGGACGGGCGCTGAAAAAGAATATTAGCCGTGACCAGATAGTGATTGCTTCCAAGGTTTATTTTAACCCCGGCAGATTATCAGGTCAGGCGATTCATCGGGAAATTGACGGAACCTTAAAGCGTTTGGGAACCGATTACCTTGACCTGTATATCATTCATCGTTTTGACTACGATACACCGATTGAGGAAACGATGGAAGCGCTGAACGATCTGGTTAAAGCCGGAAAAGTACGGGCGCTGGGCGCATCCGCTATGTACGGCTATCAGTTTTATAATATGCAGCTTGCCGCCCGTGATCATGGCTGGGCGCAGTTCCAAGCCATGGAAAACCACTATAATCTGCTTTACCGGGAGGACGAGCGGGAGTTGATTCCCATTTGCAATCAGATGGGTGTATCGCTTATGCCCTACAGTCCCTTGGCGGCGGGGCATTTGACCCGTCCACAGTGGAATACTGACACGCTGCGCAGCAGAACCGACCGGGTTGCCATGGGGAAATATGACCGCACCGAGGAACAGGATATGCAGATTGTGCAACGGGTTTCCAAACTGGCGGAGCGTTATGGGGTGAAGATGCAACAGATTGCGTTGGCATGGCATTGGGCCAAAGGCGTAGCCTCCCCGATTATCGGCGCCACAAAGGCATCCTATTTTGACGATGCCGCAGGTGCATTTAATGTCAGACTGACGGAAGAAGACATTGCCTATTTGGAGGAACCTTATCTTCCTCATCGGATTGTCGGTGCGATTGACCATAATCCGGCAGATGGTGTGATGTTGTTGGATGAAAAGAAATAAAAAGTCAAGAGGTGATACGATTGAAAAAATGGATTTCATGGATCCTTGCTAGAATCAGGAACTTGTTTTTTGGGCATACCTTATGTATAATGTAGAAAAAACTTTTTCAGGAGGAGCCACAATGGAAATCAGGGTGCTTCGCTATTTTTTGACCGTTGTCCGGGAGGAAGGCATTAACCGGGCAGCCGAGGTTTTACATATTACGCAGCCGACGCTCAGCCGTCAGTTATCCCAGTTAGAGGATGAAGTCGGTGTAAAGCTGTTTCATCGGGGCGCAAAGAAAATTACTTTGACAAATGAGGGGATTTTGCTGCGGCGTCGCGCTGAGGAAATTTTGGCGCTGGTGGACCGGACGGAGCAGGAGCTTGTCGAGCAGGACGAACTGGTGGAAGGCAGGATCGTTATTGGCGGCGGGGAACTGGCGGCTATGCAGGAGTTGCCGGAAATCATTCAATCCTTTCGGGAAAAGTACCCGTTGGTTACATTTGACATTTTTACGGGAAATGCCGATCTGGTAAAAGAACAGATGGAAAAAGGACTCATCGATATCGGCGTTTTGTTGGAGCCGATTGATATGGAAAAGTTTGATTTTATCCGCCTGAAAGGCAAAGAGCAGTGGGCTGTTTTAATGCGTCCGGATGATCCCCTTGCGGAAAAAGAATCCATCAGCGCAAAGGACTTGGAGAACGCGCCGCTCATTCTTCCGAGGCGAACCAACGTACAGAATGAATTAGTCAACTGGCTTGGGGATTCTTTTCAGGAGAGCCAGGTCCTCTTTACCAGCAATTTAAGTACAAATGGCGCTCTGATGGTTCAGAAGGGTTTAGCTTATTCTCTGGTAATCAAGGGCTCTATTCCTTTCTGGGATAAAGATAAAATCACCTTTCGTCCCTTGTCCCCGCAGCTTACCGCAAACAGTGTGCTGGCGTGGAAAAAACAGCAGCCGTTTAGTCCGGCAGCGACCAGATTCATCCAACATATAAAATGCCTTTTAGGCATAAGATAGGTATGAAAACCAAGTATTTGATATAACTTATTCGCTGAATTATAATGTAGGTGTAGACAAAAGCGTGCTGCTTTTCCTCTGCACCTACATTTTTTATTATTACAGAAGGCGGACAATATACACTTTCTGCTATATAAGGAGGCAAGGGATGACATTAGGAGAAATTGAAAAGCTGCTAAATGAGAAAGAGAAAACCAAGGAGGAACAAATCCGGATTATAAGAAAAGAGCGAGGTCGTTTATTAGAAGAAATCCATGGGAAGCAGCAGCTATTGGATCGGCTGGACTATATGCTCCATGAGATGAAGAAAAATTAACAGGAGGATTTTACTATGAGCTATCAATTTTATGTACCTACCCGCACCCTGTTCGGTGGCGGAATGCTGAACGAACTTCACAATCAGACCATGCCCGGAAAAAAGGCCATGGTCGTCATTACGAGCGGAAAATCCATGAAGGTTACCGGAACCCTTGACCGGGTTCTGAAAGAGTTTGCTCAGGCCAACGTAGAGACAGTTGTTTTTGATCAAGTGCAAGCAAATCCACTTCGTTCCACTGTCATGGATGGCGCAGTTTTTGCCAGAGAGAACGCGTGCGATTTTGTTGTGGCTCTGGGTGGCGGCAGTGTCATGGATGCTTCCAAGGCTATGGCGGCTATGGCAACCAATGACGGCGACATCTGGGACTATATGTTTGGCGGCACCGGTGGCGGGAAAACCATCGCAAACAAAGCGCTGCCTGTTATCTGTATCACCACAACGGCAGGAACCGGCTCTGAAGCAGACCAGTGGGGTGTTATCACAAACGATGAGACCAACGAGAAGATTGGCTTCGGCGGCTATGACTGCTTGTTCCCGGTATTATCCGTGGTGGACCCGGAGTTGATGATTTCGGTACCTCCCAAGTTTACGGCATACCAGGGGTTTGACGCGCTGTTCCACAGTACCGAGTGCTACATCTCCAAGGCACATAACCAAATGGGCGATATGCTGGCACTGACTGCCATTGAAAATATCGGTAAGTATCTTGTCCGGGCAGTTAGGGACGGCAGTGATTTAGAGGCCCGTGAGGGTGTGGCCTTTGCCAACAACCTGTCCGGACAGGTCATGACAGTGAGCAGCTGTACCAGCGAACATTCCATGGAACATGCCATGAGCGCCTACCATCAGGCTCTTCCCCATGGAGCGGGACTGATTATGATCTCCGTTGCGTACTACCAGCATTTTGTGGATTGTCATGTCTGCGATGAGAGGTTCATTACCATGGCAAAGGCTCTCGGCAAGGCGGATGTCTCCTGCGCTCAGGATTTTGTGGATGCACTGGTGCAGCTTCAGAAGGACTGCGGTGTGTATGACCTGAAAATGTCTGGTTTCGGTATTCTGGAAGAAGAACTGGACACGCTGGCAAAGAATGCCCGTGAGACTATGGGTGGACTGTTTGGCGCAGATCCTTGTGCGCTCAGCCACGAAGAATGTGTGGCAATTTTCCAAAAGTCATACAGATAAAGAAAGGCGGTTTAGAAATGAACGAATTAGAGCATGGAACCATTTTTGAAAAGGGCGAACGCAATCCCTATGGCAAGTATTTTATCGGTCAATCCTATCTGGCAATGCTCACACAGTTAAACGGTGTTGGTGTTGCGAACGTGACCTTTGAACCCGACTGCCGGAATAACTGGCATATTCATCACGGTGACAAGGGCGGCGGCCAGATACTGCTTGTAACCGGCGGGCGCGGCTGGTATCAGGAATGGGGTAAGGAAGCGCAGGAACTTCATGCCGGGGATGTGGTTGCGATACCTGTGGGCGTGAAGCACTGGCATGGGGCAGCACAGGATAGTTGGTTTGCCCATGTAGCGATTGAGGTTCCCGGCGAGAACACTTCCAATGAGTGGTTGGAAGCTGTTTCCGAGGAGGCTTATAAGAAACTGAAATAAGGAGGTATGGGCAACGGAAGTTCCACAAGCTGTTCTCTCTTTCCTGAATGAGTATGATTTGTCTGGAAAGACCCTCATCCCCTTCTGCACCCATGAGGAGATTGGGATTACGGCAGAAAGCGCCGATACAGGAAATGAAGAACAGCCATCACCATTACGATTGGCGATGTGGTTCTGAAGGGTGTACTTTACGATACCGCACTTGCACAGGAGATAAAGGAGTATTTAACACTCTGGACAGCCGGGAGGAGATCACCGTTTCACTGGCAGAATAATGAATCATAGATTTAAGGAGGATGCTCAATGAATCAAGAAATGATGCGGGCAGCCGTATTGGTTGGTCCCAAACAGATAGAAGTAAAAGAAGTGCCAGTTCCCAAGCTTAAACCGGACATAATTGAAATTAAAGTGTCGGTCTGCGGTGTTGTTACAAATCCCGGAGACAGCAGCTTCAACACGCATTTGAACGGCTTACTTCAAAAACCGACCCGGTTTTGAAAATTGTCGTAAAGCCGTAAGAATAATAAGAAATGTACAGGAGGTAATTACTATGAAAGTCCCGGACAGCAGCCATGACCCGGAGCGTGCTTGCACGCGCA
>OLGD01001404.1_pt1 | contig 36585 bp, 38 predicted proteins | sample 1605311 | NCBI WGS metagenome assembly OLGD01 (sample SAMEA3888917, study PRJEB22519) | human gut metagenome | biome: human gut; feature: human-associated habitat; material: faeces | place: Denmark | collected 2010
ATAAAGAAAATAATCCTGTAGCCTGGAATAATATGTTAAAGGATGCTGTCAGCGGTCGTTTGGGGGAACCTTACGAAATCGCAAGAGTTGCCGTGTTCCTTTGTGAGGACGATTCTTCCTTCATTAACGGTGTTGTTATTCCGGTGGATGGGGGTTTTGTTGCTGGCAGGACAAGGGAAAATCTGTAATAAAATCGCAAGGGGTTTTGTTTCCTATTGGTATCTTCACTCGTCAAGCAGTGCGACTACGGTATCGTGGGCGACCTGTCTGCGGTACTTCCGGCACTGACGAAAAAATTTGGACAGTAACCCTTTGGGGAGGAAAAAGCGACATGCGCTTTAAATGAAACATGTGAAGGAAAGGATCAGAAGGAATGGATTTCAAGCTGAATGAGGAACAACAACTGATGCGGGATATGTTCCGGGAATACGCACAAAAGGAATTGAAGGCAATCGCTGCCAAGCTGGATGAGGAAGAGCATTTCCCCATTGAACTGATCCCACAGATGGCGGAGATCGGTCTGCTGGGTATCCCGGTTCCCGATGATTTCGGCGGGATCGGTCTGGGCGCTTTTGAAAACGCGATGGCAATTGAAGAACTTTCCAAAGTCTGTGCCAGCACCGGCGCCACAATTTGTATGCATTCTGCTTTCTGCTGTGATTCTATTGTTGCTTTCGGTACGGATGAGCAAAAGGAAGCCTACTTACCGGTGCTGGCTTCCGGTGAGAAGCTGGGTGCCTTTGCTCTGACTGAGCCCGGCGCAGGCAGTGATGCCGCCGCCCAAAAAGCCACCGCTGAGGACAAGGGTGACCACTATCTGCTCAACGGAAATAAGATCTTCATTTCCAATGGCAGCTATGCGGACATTTACATTGTGTTTGCTGTGACCGATAAGGCGGCTGGGCGCAATGGGATCAGCGCTTTTATCCTGGAAAAGGGGATGGAAGGATTTGAGTTTGGCAGCAAAGAAAAGAAGATGGGTATTCGCGGCTCTGCTACCTATGAGTTGATTTTCCGGGATGTTAAGGTCCCTAAGGAAAATTTACTTGGAAAAGAAGGGGAAGGCTTTAAGATCGCCATGGCCAGTATTGATGCCGGCCGGATCGGCATTGCCGCCCAAGCTCTTGGTATTGCTCAAGGAGCGATCGATGAAACGGTTCCCTATGTCCAACAGCGCGAACAGTTCGGCAAGCCTTTGAGTCAATTCCAGAACACTCAGTTTGAGCTGGCTGAGATGCAGACAAAAGTAGACGCTGCCCGACTGCTGGTTTACCAGGCCGCTTGTACTAAAGATATTGGTCAGCCTTACGGACATTTGGCGTCCATGGCTAAGCTGTTTGCGGCGGAAGCTGCTTCCGATGTGACCCGCCGCTGCTTGCAGCTGTTTGGCGGTTATGGATACACCCGCGAGTACCCCATGGAGCGTATGATGCGCGATGCCAAGATCACCGAGCTTTATGGCGGTACCAATGAAATTCAGAAAATCGTTATTTCCAAGTGGATGGGAGTCAGATAACTCTTATTTTCTCATCTGTATAGGGTCGGCATGAAAAGGTATTTCGCACGAAATATAATAGGAACGACAATTTTTCTATCTGAAGTTCAGAAGGTAAACGTCAAACCTATCGGCGTATGAAAAATGAGGACTCCAAGATCAACCCTCGGAGTCTTCATTACTATTCACTTCGCTCGGCATTCAGCCGGAGCATTCCAGGGCATCAAGGATTGGAGCACCGCTTCTTGGGAAAGGTCTGCGTCTTTTGCCGTTCTTAGCAACCATGTCAAATAGCTGTATGGATCCAAGCCGTTCTCAATAGCCGTCTGAATCATGCTGAACATAACCGCGCTGCCGGTGGCGCCCTTGGGGGTATTGGCCTTACGGTCAATGACAAAAGGCCTAATGCTTCTCTCTGCCCGGTTGTTGGAGATCTTCAGCCTGCCGTCCTTCAGATAATTGGACAGGTAGGGCCACTGCTCCTTCAGATAAGTAAATGCCTTGCCCAAAGCAGACTTCGGTGCTGCCGCTCTGGATTTTGCCCATAACAACATAGCGTCTAAAACAGGTTTTGCCTGCTTCAGCCGCTCTTCATATCGTTCTTCTGCCGTTTTGTCCGCAATCTCCTGCTCGATTACAAAAAGAAGGTTGCAGTAGGTCATCCCCTGAGATGCGGAGCTGCCCTTTGTCTTGCCCTTGGGGAGAGATTTTACTGCCTCGTTGAACTTTCGTCTAGCATGAGCCCAGCATCTCACGACAGTAATATCCTCTCCCAAATCGTGGTATCCGGCATATCCGTCCGTATGGAGATTTCCCTTATATCCGGCAAGGAACGCTTTGGGATGCTTTGCACCTCGTCCTGGTTGGTACTCATACAGAACAATGGGCTTGTCCGTATCTCCACCCGTTCTGTACAGCCACATATAGCTCTCGCCCTGCGGTTTCCTGCCCGGTTCATGGAGCACCTGTAGCGTGGTTTCATCTGCATGGAGGACATCCCTTGTAAGAAGTTCCTTGTGCAGGCACTCATACACAGAAGTCAGATAATCTTCTGTTGCCTTCAATATCCAGTTGGACATGGTTTGGCGGCTCAGATAGACGCCCTTTCGGCTCATCTCCTGTTCCTGTCGGTACAGCGGACTGCCCATGACAAACTTTTGGGTCATGATATGGGCAACAGCTTCCGGTGTAGCAAAGCTGCCGGGGATGATGTTTTTCTCCTTGGGAGCCTTTACAACAGGAGTTTCGGTATCTTCCTTGTTGCAGGTCTGGCAAGCGTCGTTGTAGTAGATAAGTCTGGGAAACCTCTACGACTTTGACAATGGAGTATTCATTTATGATGCTTCATTATTCGATGGTTACGAAACTCATTCTGGTGTCGAATTGTTCTCTGAGGAGGATTACGCTGCTTTAGAGGCAGAGCTGAAGGCTTTGTCCGATGCGCAGGAGAAGAATGGCTACTATGTAGAAGAGCTCAAAAAGGATCCAATATGGTACGATTTTTTCTACACTAAAATCACGACTGGTATGCGCGTCGGCGAGATTTGCGCACTTCAATGGGATGACTTTGACGAAAAACGATGCACACTTAAGGTTAGAAGATCATTCTCCATGGATCAGGACCGCAATCTTATAATCGGTGACACGAAGACATTTACCGGTAATCGCACGATTCTTCTGCCGCCAAGCACCGCATCGGTTTTGCGCGAACGCAAGAACAATGATTAATGATTAAAGAGGTTAATTGTCTTGATGCAAGAGATGCTATCGAATTACCTGTCAAACAATAAAGAGTCTTTCGTTTCCAAAACCATTGTAGCGCTGTTTCAGCAAGCGGCGAAGTGGTATCCGGAGAAAGAGGCTGTAAAATTGATGAATACCTCCATGACATATCGGGCCCTGGATCGCAGTTCTGACGCGTTGGCAAAATACTTGGTAAAGCATGAGAATGTGAAAGAGGGCGATGTTGTCGTTGTTTCCGCTGTCCGGAGCATTGAGGCCATTGCCATTATTATGGGCATTTGGAAAACTGGGGCTGCATATGTTGCCGTGGACCCGGAATGTCCGTCAGCCTACAATGAATCCTGCATGAGAATTGGAAAGCCCAATTTGTGTGTTGATGTTAATTATCTGCACACGGCGGTGAACAGTGAGGGTGATGCTTCTCCCTTCAAAGATCGGTCTCGTCCGGATCAGTTGGCACTCGTCTTGTTTACATCGGGGTCAACAGGAAAACCGAAGGGCGTTCGACTCCTTCACTCCAATATTTCAGCCAGCGCCAGTAATTTCGATTCCATTCCATTTTACAGCAGCGATGTATTCGCTTCGCTTGCCAGCCTGCTGTTTGTTGCATTCGTTTATGACCTTGCAATATCCATGGCACTGGGATGTACGCTGCATCTTGTGCCGACGCAAATCCGTAAAAACATCCAGGGTATCGCTGACTTTTATGTAGAAAACAAAATTACAGTTGCTTTTCTGCCGCCGCATATGGCTCAAAAGTATATGAAAGTAGATCAAAACAGCCCGCTTCGGATGCTTTTGGTAGGCAGTGAACCGCCTCGGAATCTGCAAAAAAGACCGTACCAAATTGTCAATGTATTCGCGTCAAGCGAAGCCTGTGCCATTATAAGTCATTACGACATAGAGGATCATCGCAGCAGATATCCTATTGGAAAGCTTGTTCCTGCGATCAGAGGATATATTGTAACGGAAGAGGGAACGTTGGCGAAAGAGGGGGAAATAGGGGAGCTTTGGATTTCCGGGCCTCAGGTGTTTGATGGATATGTGGATTTGCCTGAGCTTAATCAAGAGAGAATAATTCCGAATCCATTTGATTGCGCACCCGCTTATTCGCGTGTGTTCAAGACTTCTGATATCGTGCATATGCTGGAGGACGGCAATTTGGAGTATATTTGCCGAAAGGACAATATGGGGCTGTTGACAAAGCCCACTTAGCGCCGGAAATATGATATAATGAAAAAAGAGCGGAGAGGGGGATGGGAATGCAACTAAAACTGCACATGGTAACGATAGAAGATCTGGTCCCGGAGGGACACTTTCTGCGAAAACTGGAAGCCACGCTGGACTTGTCCTTCGTGCGTGAAGAAACAGCCCATCTGTACAGCCCCAGGTATGGCCGCCCGCCCATCGACCCAGTGATGTTGGTGAAGTATCTGCTGGTAGGATACCTGTACGGGATTCCATCGGAACGGCAGATCGAACAGCGTATCCAGACAGATGTGGCTCTGCGGTGGTATCTGGGCCTGGATCTGTTTGACCGGGTACCGGACCACAGCACCATCTCTCAACTGCGGCGTCGCAAGCCTTCTTTCCGCAAGGTTTTCCGCCGGCTGTTTGAGGAAGTGGTGCGTCAGTGCATCGAGAAAGGTCTGGTCAGCGGGCGGCTGGCAGCCACTGACTCCACCCATGTAAAGGCCAATGCCTCCCGGGCGTCGGAGCATCTGGTGGAAATGCTGGAGGAACCGGGCGCATACTGGGAACGGCTGGACAGCTACGAGGAAGAAGGACTGCAGGCACTGGAGAAACGGACTGGACACCGCCGGAAGAAGCGGACAAAGCAGATCAAGCGGGATAGCCGCCGCAGCCACAAGCGGGTGAGCCGAACGGATCCGGAGGCAGGCCACATGAAACGGCCGGGGAAACCGGAGGGCCAGTACTACCTGAGCCACCAGACCTTGGACACGGACCACGGTGTGATCCTGGGCGTGACAGTAACACCGGGTGATGTGCATGATTCCGTGCCATACCTGGACCACCTGGAGCAGATCCATCGAAATGTCTTCCCCATTCAGGCAGCCACAGCGGACGCCGCTTACGATTTTCCTCTGGCCCACCGTGTGCTGGAGGAGCAGGGAATCTCTTTTTATGTCAGGCCGCAGCCTATTGCTGACAGAACCAAGGTGGAATTCAAACGGGATGCCTTTTCTTATGATGCGGAGAACGATGTTTATCAATGCCCCAATGGGAAAGAACTTCGCGTGAAGGGGCTGTACCGCAGCGCCAGCGGTGTGTACTGGGAGTATTGGGCAGACCGCGGAGACTGCCGGAGCTGTCCTTGCCGGGAGAAATGTTTGAGCGAAAATGATCAGCGCGGTGCGCGAAGGCTGCTGGACACCTACTTCCGTCCCACAGTGCGACGGCATCTCGCCCGGCAAAACGAGCCGGACTATCTGGATGCGCTGCGCAAGCGGCAGATCTGGTGCGAGGGCACGTTTGCCGCCCAAAAGTGGGGGCATAACTTAACACGCGTCTTGCGGCGGGGTTTAGAGGCAGCGGAGGACCACTGCCTCCTCTCGGCGACCGCTTTGAACTTAAAAAGGATGATAAGATGTATGGGATGACGCCGATAGGCGTCTTTTTTATTGCCATTTTCCCGCTCGTAATAAATGATCAGGCACTTTGTCAACAGCTCCAATATGTGCAAAGTTCGGGGATTCCGCGTTGACCTGCTCGGCGTTGAGGTGGTTATGCTTTCCTACCCCGGCATAACCGAAGCGTGTGTGACCTACTTTACCGATAGTGGAGGTACCAATATCCTGTTTGGCTATTTCATTGTTGATCACGATGTCGACCACGAAACCCTGCGGACTCATTTGGGGGAGCACCTTCCTTATTATGCCATTCCTGTTGGACTGATTCAGGTGAATGATTTTCCCCGGACTTTGTCAGGCAAAGTAAATCGCAGTGGATTTGTGCCGCCAAAGGAACTTGACGATTACAAAAAGCTTGCAATTCAATATTTCTAGTCTCTGTCCGAGATAAGTATTGGTATGCTGTCTTTTCGCCGCTTCTACTCATCTTCTTTGCTACCGATAACTATCTGAGTGTCAGAGGCAAAGAAAAACTCAGTATGTGGCTAGGGGTTGCTACACAGGAGCCGAACATCGTACTGGACCTGATTTTCATCGTCTTTCTCGGCTGGGGGGCGAGGCAGCTGCCTTTGCAAACTGTATTGCTATGGCATCCGGCTCGGTGGTAATCCTTCTCCTCTTTACTGGAAAGCGAATGGATCTCTTCTATACAACTGCAAATATTTACGGACGAAAATCCCTTTGTTTTCTTGCCAATGGTTCAAGCGAATTCTTCAGCAATATTTCCATGTCTGCAATGTCCATCGTACCAATTCTATTGTTCTCAGATACCGTGGAACAACAGCGGTCGCCGCTTTTTCGATGGTTATGTCTGTGGACAGCATTGTGGGGATGCTCATTTTCGACCTGCGTGATTCATTCCAGCCTGCCATCAGCATTGTTATGGTGGCTGATCGGCAAAGAAAAAGAGATCTCCCAGGATCTTGCTGAGAGCTGTATCTCTCTCTTTTCTCTCCATTCTGTTTATGGTGTTCGCTGGCCGTTCTGTGGTATAACCGCTGCCATCACCACGGACAAGGCCGGCAACCCGAGGCCCAGGTCAATGTGTCTGACGAGGCCGTCACCGCGGCTCAGGAGACTGACGAGCCTATAGTCCTGTCCATTCCTCCGATGACCGCTGGTGAGACCAACGCCCCGGCCATCGAGGTCAATGTGCCCGCCAGTGCGGGCGAGGCGAAAGTGGAGATCCCTATAGAGAAGCTCACCCCCGGCACGGTGGCTGTGATTGTGAAAGTCGACGGCACCGAGGAGCTCGTCAAGACCTCCATTTCCACTGAAAACAGTGAGGTGCTATCCGTCGAGGGCACTGCCACCGTGAAGATCGTGGACAATGCCAAGGAGTTTGTGGATGTTCGCACTGGCCACTCGGTGCGGCTCGTGGTACACCGCCCCCTCTCAAATCAATCCCAGCAGTGAAGTCCCGCTCGAAAAACACTCCGTCAAACTTTCAAACAAATGTTAGAGTAATCTCAGGGGCATCGTGACTTCTTATGACAATCTTTATACCACCGCAGGTGGAAAAGATTTGCTTTACGAATTGGTTTGCATACTGACATTTACACACTACAAGAGAGTTGATGTGACAATGACTGAATAACAAAAAAGAGCCTCAGCCAACACCCAAACTAGCATCGACTGAGGCTCTTAGCGGTTGTATGGGGCTTAGGTCAAATCTCCCGGCCAGCTTTGGCTTACGGTATTGCTGTTGCAGAGGCCCTCTTCGTTGATCTCATACCTGTATAAACGAGTTAAAACCACTTGGTACAAAACAAACATTTCCTAAGGATGGAATATCCTTCCGTGGGAGCTTGCCTCTTTCTAACCTCCATTGCTGCAGCATATTTCCGATTTCAAAGCTACCCCCGCATATATACTATACTTATGAGGCCCCAGGGTAATTCCCTGGGGCTATTTCTATTTTAGGAGGTATTAAAATGCGAAAAGACGCAAGTGATGTTATCTATGGTGAAGTGTCTCTGCTCGGCATTCCTGCCTTGCTGCCCGATTGGCGGGTGGAACGCTCCACTGTTCCCGTTGGTTTCCATCTGTACGAACTGCGCCACGCTGACGAAGATTGGGGCGATCCCTGCCAATTAGCCCGGAGCATTCTCGTTAACTTTTATGGGAGCATTCTGTCCATGCAGCCCTTCCATCTGCCGGAGCACGGTTATCTTGATTTTGGCAGCAAAGACCTTGTTTACATCGAGGTCAATTCCTGCGCAACGGTGGAAGAATTTCAGCAAAAATACGGCCAAAAGGAGGCGTAGCCCATGCACAGCACTGTATATGAGTTAGCTGACCATCCCATCGCCAAAAGCAGCTATATGACCCCTGGGTATCTGCCCGATTGGTTCTTTGATACCATTGCTGACTACGCAACCGAGATGTCCGGCGCTGAACGGGCGGATAGCATCGCAACCTTGGCAGAATATTTTGGAAGTCTATGCACCCGCAGCGGCGATCAGATCAGCTTTTCCCCTCAGCTGAAACAGACATACTTCAAAGAAAGCCACCGCTATTTCAAGGAAGCCGCAAAAGCCCTGTCTAAAATAGACTACGATTCATTCGCTGGTATCACTCCGGCCACGGCTTTCCATCTGGCGCTCAAGCGCATCACGGAAAGCTACACAGACAAATACAGCTTCTATATCTACGAAGGCGGCGAACTCTCACCCTTGGACAACTGGCTCCGCAGCGCCGATATTTCAAAACCGTTCTATATAGGCGGAACGATCAACTATCACTATTGAAATCAGGAGGAAATGAAAATGGCTATTACAGCAGCACAGGTAAAAGAGTTAAGAGAGATGACCGGCGCTGGTATGATGGACTGTAAGAAAGCTCTTACAGCTACAGAAGGCGATATGGATAAAGCAGTAGAGTTCCTTCGCGAGAAAGGTCTTGCTACCGCTCAGAAGAAAGCAAACCGTGTTGCGGCAGAGGGTCTTTGCAAGACACTTGTTGCTGACGATGCTAAGAACGCAGTTGTTGTTGAGGTTAACTCCGAGACAGACTTCGTTGCTAAGAACGAGAAATTCCAGCAGTATGTTGCAGATGTTGCAGCTCAGGCTCTGACAACTACAGCAGCTGATATTGATGCTTTCCTTGCAGAGGCATGGGCACTTGATACCACTAAGACTGTAAAAGAAGCTCTTGCAGCTCAGATTGCAGTTATCGGTGAGAACATGAATATCCGTAGATTCGCTCAGATGAAAGAGGAGAACGGTTTTGTTGCTTCCTACACACATATGGGGGGAAAGATCGGTGTTCTTGTTGACGTTGAGACAGATGTTGTAAACGACGCTGTCAAAGAGATGGCTAAGAACGTTGCTATGCAGGTAGCTGCTTTGAACCCGAAATATACAAACAGAAGCGAAATAAGCGAAGAGTTCATTGCTCATGAAAAAGAGATTCTTATGGCTCAGATTCAGAACGATCCGAAAGAAGCTTCTAAGCCTGCGAAAGTAATCGAAGGCATGATTAACGGACGTATCAACAAAGAAATGAAAGAAATCTGTCTGTTGGATCAGGTATATGTAAAGGCAGAAGATGGAAAACAGGCCGTTGGAAAATACGTTGAAGAAGTTGCTAAGGCTAACGGTGCTAAGATTACAATCAAAGGTTTTGTACGTTACGAAACCGGCGAAGGTATTGAAAAGAAAGAAGAAGATTTTGCAGCAGAGGTTGCAAAACAGATGGGCAAATAAGCGAAGTTTTCAGTCCAAATTTCATAATTAGTTTTATAGGCTCCAAAAGCCTTATAAACACAGTGTTTTCTAGTGGTTATAAGGTTTTTGGGGCTTTTTTTGTATAGAAAAGGTTCATGGTGCAAGTATCGCCAAGCACCGTCTAAAACCGTCTAAAATCACTTCAAATTGAGTATTACTCAAGTCACAAGTTGAGTAAAATGAGTATCCGCAATCTTTAGCGAAGTTTACTCAAGTCATCAGAGTTCTTGAAATCATCCTACTTCACTATTTAATTTCATAGGAGGTTCTGTTATGAATAGCACAGCGTTAAGTGCAAGAAAGAATTACTCACCGGTGCAAACAGCAAATTCGGGTTGCTAGTTAGCCGTATTTCGGGTAACTGGCAGTACGAATCCACAAGGGTTTGGGAGTGTAGCTCCCAAGAGTAGCAGAGAGATAACAGTGTTTGGGGAGTAATAGGAAATGAATGAGTATGAAAAAGATATTATGAAACTGTTTGATGCACATGAAAAGGCAGATAAATGTGAATTGATTAAACGCATCAATTGGGAAATTGAAATGGGTGGTATTAAACGGTATGGAAAAAATGATTGGGTATGCAAGGTTACTGGCTCCCTAATGGGTACGGTATGTACTTGGTTCACTAATGCAAAGTGCAGATTGGTAAATAAAATCCCGCTGTATGCTTTATGCCAGATAGCAGTTGCTTTAGAAATATCTGTATGGGAGTTTTATAAGACTGCAGATGTTGTGAATGAGGTAAAGGAAGCGGAACCGAAGATTAACAGGAGGGATAAACTGTACTGGCATATTAGAAGGAATGAGGCGGGAAAGTTATGGAACGACAGATATGGTTCTCGTGGGCTGTGGACATGGCAGAGTAAAGAAGTCCAGAGAGAGTTTATAGACAACCTGTATCTGGAAAGGCTTGCGGAACAGCAGGCAGAGAAAACCGTTGGATGATTCAGTATCCGGAGAATATTGAAAGAAACGATTAAAGAAAACATATATTACAAGGAGGACAGGCTATGGCAGCAAATACAGCGAAAGGTGCAGAAAAGAAGGATACTCGCACAATTACTTTCAAAAATAAAGAACATAGAGATTTTTATAAGAAATATCTACAGAAATGCAGAAACCAGGATGTGTACCACAAAGCATTGGTGTACTGTCTTGGGATTGACAGGGATACCAGGGTAAATGTGGACAGGATTTATGACTTTAAGACAGGATGCGTAAAAACGGATTGTTTATATGAAGGATGGCAGACAAGCGGAAGCATGAAGATTGTGCGTATGGCGTTTAATCTTTATTGTAATGGGACGCCCAGCGTCCTAGATATTGAGGATGCAGAGGCACGGTTGGAGGAATGCCAGTGCTACACAGTGGAAGATTTATTCTGTTGCGGCTATGCAAGATATTTTTGGGAAGCTGTGAAGATCCGCTATCCGGAATACTGTTTTTACGTGGATATGGAGGATTTATATGCTTAAAATCAGGATGCAGGGGACAAAGAAAGACCTTCACTGGTTCCGACGGCTTTTGGAGCGGCATGAAGGTGTGGAAGTGAAAGAAGTGTCGGAACCGTTTGCTAACAAAGGGACAAATAAGTATTTCCGTGTGTATGCGGAAGTGGAAAGAACAGAAAAGTAGATTAGAGAATCGGAGGAAAGTATATATGTGTAGAGTGATCGCAGTGGCAAACCAGAAAGGCGGAGTGGGCAAGACAACAACTTGCGTGAATTTAGGGATTGGGCTTGCAAGGGCAGGCAAAAAGGTATTATTAGTGGAGGCGGATGCACAGGGCAGCATGGCAGTCAGCTTAGGGATTGCGGAACCGGACGAGCTGGATGTGACGCTGGTGAATATCATGGAAAAAGTGATTAATGACGAGGACTTAGAGCTGGGGGAGGGTATCATCCACCATGAAGAAGGGATTGATTTCATTCCGGCAAATATCGAACTGGCAGGCTTGGAAACAGCCCTGGTAAATGTTATGAGCAGGGAAACGATACTGCGGCAGTATCTGAACAGCGTAAAAGGGCAGTATGACTTTGCAATCATTGATTGTATGCCCTCGCTAGGCATGATTACGATAAATGCCCTTGTAGCTGCAGACAGCGTACTGATTCCGGTGGAGGCGGCATACCTTCCGGTCAAGGGGTTACAGCAGTTGATTAAGACAATTGGGCGGGTACATAGAAAGCTGAATCCGGCGCTTGACATCATGGGGATTCTGCTGACAAAGGTAGACCGCAGGACAAACTTTGCAAAGGATATTTCAGCGCAGATCCGGGAGGTATATGGGAACCGGGTACATATCTTCGAGAACTGCATCCCATTGTCCGTAAAGGCTGCGGAAACCACGGCAGAGGGGAAGAGCATTTATCTCCATGACCCGAAGGGGATTGTGGCAGGCGGCTACCATTCACTGACACAGGAGGTGCTTGCTGATGAAAAGTAAGAGTGCGGGGAAAGTAAGGCTGACATCTTTTGATGATCTGTTTGGTGCAAATGAAATGGCGGCAGGGGAAACGGTGACATCCGTCCCCCTCAGCCAGTTACATACCTTCAAAGGCCATCCGTTCCGGGTACTGGATGATGAAAAAATGCAGGAAACGGTAGAGAGCGTAAAGCAGTATGGCGTGTTGGTGCCGGGGATTGTGCGGCCGCATCCGGGAAGCGGTTATGAGGTCATTGCAGGGCATAGGAGATGGCGGGCGTGTGAGCTTGCCGGACTTGAGGAAATGCCTGTGATTATCCGGGAGATGGATGATGACACAGCCGTAGTGCTTATGGTGGATACGAACATCCAGAGGGAGGACATCCTGCCGAGCGAAAAGGCAAAGGCATACCGGATGAAATATGAGGCGATGAAGCACCAGGGCAGTAAAGGCGACAGATATACTGCAGATGTGATCGGGGAAGCCGCCGGGGACAGCGGGAGGACAGTGCAGCGTTATATCCGCCTGTCGGAGCTTGTGACGGAATTACTGGATTTTGTGGACAAAAATAAAATCCCAATGGTGGCTGGAGAAAAGCTGTCTTATCTGAAAACAGAGCAACAGGAATGGATTGTGGACGCTATCGGCAACAGCGGGATATTCCCATCGAAAACACAGGCAGAGCAGCTAAAAGAAAGCAGCGAGGCAGGGGAATTGACGGAAGGAAAAGTGTATGCGGTTTTAGTCCGGAAAGAGAAAGAAAATGTGAATGTGACGATTTCCGCAAAGAAAATCCGTAATTATTTCCCCGTGGAATATTCCAGAGAACAGATTGAGGATGTGATCTACACGCTTCTGGAAGAGTGGAAACAGAAGGAGGGAGGGACTTCAGATGCAGGAAATACAGTTTGATTATTACCGGGGGATGGAAGCAGAGCAGTACACGTTTTACCGGATACCGAAGGTGCTGTTCACTGCGGAATGCTTTAAGTCCCTTTCCTGTGAAGCGAAGGTTTTATACGGTCTTTTATTAGACCGTATGGGCCTTAGCATTAAGAACCGCTGGTTTGACGAAGAAGACAGGGTATATATTATTTTTACGGTGGAAGAGATCATGGAATTAATGTGCTGTAAAACGCAGAAAGCGGTAAAGCTGATGAAAGAACTGGATTCCGATGGTGGGATAGGGCTGATTGAAAAGAAACGCCTTGGGCTTGGAAAACCAAATGTTATCTATGTGAAGAATTTTCTGATTAAGGAAGTGGAGCCGTCATCGGAGGCTGATGAGCCATTAGGGAGTCGGCAGGAAACCGGAACAGAACCAGGGCAGGAGATGAAAGAAATAGGCGGAAATACGCAGTCTTTCCAAAGTCAAAAATCAGGAGTTTTGAAAATCAAAAATCCAGAGTTTCCAGAATCAAAAATCCAGAATTTTGAAAATCAAAAATCAGGAGTTTTGAAAATCGAAAATCAAGAATTCCCAAAATCAAAAATCAAGAATGGTGAAAATCATACTTCTGGAATTTCGGAAATCAAAAATCAAGAACTTCGATTTTCAAAATCTAATGATACTGATATTAACAAGACTGATTTAAGTGATACTGAATTTAGTGAAACAGAGTATAGCAAGACTGATTTTAACGATACTGAATCTGGTGTATCTGCTATCTATCCCAATCTTATCCCATCCTCTCCATCCATCCCCGGCACAGCGCCGGATGTGATGGAGGAGATGGATGCATACCGAGACCTTATCCGGGAACACATTTCTTACGAGTGTTTTCAGGATGGCCGTTTCTGCCGGAGGGAGGATGTGGACGAACTGGTGGAGCTGATGGTGGAAGTAATGCTACTGCCGGATCATGGCACGGTACGGATTGCAGGGGTGGAAAAGCCGGTGGCGATTGTCAAGAACCGCTTTATGAAGCTGGAGTATGGACACATAGAGTATATCCTGGCCTGCCTGCAGTCAAATACAACGAAGGTTGGCAATATCAAGGCATATCTGCTGACAACGCTGTATAATGCCCCGATGACAATAAGCAATTATTATACGGCAGAGGTGAATCATGACTTGTATGGGAGCGGATGATAAAAATACAGCAAATTTCCTGTGTGAAATTGTTTTGGTGTATCAGGCATGGTATATTGGAACCATGTACAAGATTGGAGGAAGGTATGAAAGTAAGTGAATTTGTAAAGCGTGTTATAGTCCCAGTTGTATCCGCATTGTTTTTGGCGGCATTGTTCCGTCCGCTGTGCATGGAGAATGGGGAATGTGATTATCTGAAGCTGTGGCTCTTTATGGGCGTCCCATTTGGAATCTGCCGGATGTTTTTCTGGATCATCCCAAAGGGGTATGACATTGGCGGGACAGTGGGGATTTTGTTTATCAACGTGCTTGTGGGCGGCGTGATCGGAGGGATTGTGCTTGTCTGGAGGTTGATAGTGGCAGCGGTATATTTGGTGAAAGCAATCGTAGCAGCGGCAGGCTGGACAGGAAGAAAACTGGCAGGAAAGCCTTGCAAAATATGATACGAATATTGGGGAACCATCAGGGACAGGCAGTATAGGTGTAAAAAGAATAAAAATCCGTAAAAACAGCTTGGTATATGGCTGTTTTTTTGTTGCCTGACTTTACGGCATGATGTCGCAAAGTACCAGGGGGAAACCTGCAGCATATCGGGCAGGGCAGATTATAAACTTTGCGACACGGTGTCGCAAAGTTCTGAGCAAGGATTTTAGACCGGGAAGGAGGTGCATATTGGGCAACCGTGCAGAGTCGCAGGACTTAATCAAATTAGGCAACCGTATCCGTGACAGGAGGCAGGAGATCAGCCTGTCACAGGAGAAGGTTGCGGAACAGGCAGGGATCAGCGTCAACACAGTTAGCCGTATTGAGGGCGGACAGTCTGCAATGTCCATTGAGATCTTTATCAAGATGGTGCAGATACTTGGCGTGGATGCGAATGAGCTACTTGGCGTAAGCAGCCAGACAAAGGAAGATGGGCAGTGCCAGAAGATGTTCTGCCGCATCCGGCATTTAAAGCAGAATGAGCAGACAGTGGTTTTACAGACGATGGAGGCGCTGGTTGACGGGCTGCGGCAATGCAGGTGATGTGATTTACCATAGTTCTTTACATTCCACAAATATGTTATGTTTTTTTGGAATCTCCACATATATGGTGGGGTAAATAAAAACCGGGGCTGTTAAACTGGAACTATCAAAGGAGAGCAGCTACGGGAATTAACACTGGTGAGAGGAGGGTAGCAGGCAGGGTAGACAGGCCAGAGCAAAAGAAAAAGTAAAATACAATGACTGGCAGGGCAGTAAAAGGAGTTTTCGGCTCCCGTTAAAAAAAACGGGTAGGCCGGGAGCTTGTTTTTACTGCCTTTTCACTGCAGAAACAGTTCCTGTTATGCCAGCTTTGGGCCGCCCGTAGCCTTCGGGCAGAAAGGCGGTCATATATGCTGACATTGCAGGAATTGAAAAAAATCTCGGATATACCAAGATGTGAGGCGAAAATCCCAACAGCAAAGCAACTTCGGGAGTCCAAAATGGCAATTGTGCAGGAAAGGCTTGGATTGGATTCAAAAATATCCGTATACCAAAATGGTTATGTGATTTATCAGGTAGGAAAGCATTCCACGGTATTTCCGCTTCATTCATGCAGGGACTATTTTTACTTGGCAGATGGGAAGGCTGTTTGTTTGTCAGAACAATTTTTTGAAAATAAGGCATGGTATCTGCGGCTTGTACTGGAGGGAGAAGACCGGCTAAACAGGAACCATGAAGAAAAAGAGCGGAATTGGAATATTTCTTACAGCGCTATATCGGAAGATTGGTTTGCAATGGAGAATCTAGCGGAATCTGCGCTGGAGCAGATCACAAGGCAGGAGACAGTAAAAGAAATATTGGACAGCCTGCCGGAAAAGCAGAAATATATCATTCAGAGATACTATCTGCAAGAAAAAACTCAGGAGCAAATTTCAAAAGAATTAGGCATCAGCCAGCAGGCGGTATCTTTAATGATTTCCCAGGTAATCTACAGTATCCGTAAAAATTATCAGGCTTTTCAGAATCTTCCTGCCCACAGAATATGTTACGGAGAGGGCAGGGCATGAGAGGGAGACAGCCGAAGGAGAGGGATCATTATGTGCTGCGGATGGCAGACGGTACACTGGTTGATGTAACCAGGGAGGTTTATTTAGAGTGGTATCAGTCAAGGCGAAGAGAACGGTATCAAAAAGAGCGGAGCCGGAAATATGGCATATGCAGTTTGGATGGCTTAGCGGGCAGGGAGAATGGTTCAGGGCATTTCCAGGATGTGGAAGAAGGATTGGAGGAAACAGTTTTACGGAATATCTGCCGGGATAAAGTGAGGGGAGTTCTGGAAAGCCTGTCTGCAGAGGATGCCAAACTGATTGAGCTGCTATATTTTGCGGAAGTTACGGTGACGGATACAGCAAAGATTTTTGGATGCAGCCGGAAAACGATACAGAACCGCCGAAAACGGATATTAAAGGAACTATGCCTGAAAATGAAAGAACAGGGGATTCAAGGGGGATATTTCTGAACAGCGCTGGTTTATTACTTTGCGACATCGCGTCGCAAAGTAATAAACGATTGGTTCAGGGGATTATATTTTATTTATACCGTATTTCAAACTCATTGGGGTTGTCCTTCATGTTGTTTTGTGTGTCAAGATTTTTGGTATTAAATTCTGTGACATATTCAAAAGAATATGCTTTCTCATTATTTTGCACATTTTTTTCAGAAGTAAATACATCTATTGTCACATTGTTAGGGTATCCGTTTACATCAAATGAAAAGCGGGTATTGTGGAAATCATTGTCAAGGATATGCTGTATGATTTCCTTAGAACAGGCATCTTTATCTAATACGTCATCTTCATCAGCAATGATATCAATATCCAGTTTATACCAGTTACTGGATATTGTGTTGTGGGAAGAAATAACGTCCATTTCAATGTATTCTTTGGAACACCCACATATCATGCTGCATGATAATAAAATTAAGATTCCTGTTTTTTTCATTTTCTGTGACCTCCAAGCACCTAACCAAATGGTTTGGTTTTGAATAAAGTATATCATCTGGTGGTAGAATTTTAAAGAGTAAATCTAACCAAACGGTGAGGTATGATATGCATTACAGGCGGATTAGGGATTTGAGAGTAGACCATGATTTGCGGCAGATGGATGTGGCTGAATTTTTAGGATGCCATGAAGGTGTGTATAGAAGATATGAGAATGGAGTGCGGGAAATACCGCTATGGGCATTGCTGAAGTTGGCAGAGCGATATGATGTCAGTGTCGATTATATGCTTGGGATTACAGATAATAGAAGAAAATATGGTGAATAGGGTTGTGGCATATAAAATTCTCAGGTCATAACTCTTTTTTATATCATGTTCTTCTGCAAGATATTTTACTTTTTTAGAATTGACTATTTTTCTCTTTCCTAACCAAATGGTTTGGTTTTAAATGAAATGTCCTATCCGATGGTAAGATAAAAAATGAATCTAACCGAATGGTGAGGTGTAGTATGTATTACAGGAGAATCAGGGATTTAAGGACAGACCATGATTTACGGCAGATAGATGTAGCTGAATATTTAGGATGCCATGAAGGTGTGTACAGAAGATACGAAAATGGTTCACGGGAGATACCGCTATGGGCATTGCTGAAACTGGCAGAGCGGTATGATGTCAGTGTTGATTATATATTGGGTATTACAGATAACAGGAGAAAATATGGTGAATAGAAGGCTATGGGATGGAAATAAGTCATGTACCATAGCCTTTTGTTATGCGAGTGCTTCTGTAAACTAAGCTCCATTTTAATCTTCTTTTTTGTTTAAGGTAAAGACAAAAAGAAAAATACAAATAATTATATGAATTTACTTATTTACTATTAAGTATATATTTTGCAATAAATCATTGAATATTGCAATATTATTGATAAAATAACTAAACTCACTGTTTTTATCAAGGAAATGATATATTTCATTTAATATATCAATTAAGTCTGTTTCAATATTGTCATTTAAGATATCTTCTTTAAAATTTTCAGAATGTGATGGACATAAGTTTATAAATGTATAGTATCTACCGGCTGCTTGCATGAAGTCATATAAACGACCCTTATCGCTATAAATCGAAAAGTTCGCCTTAATACCTTCGAGGAAATCATTTCTATGTTTTTTGAATTGTTTCCAACTTTTCCTAAATTTATATTCTATAAATCTTTTGTATCCAATTCGTCGAGCATGAAATTCTGTCCAATAGAAAAATGCATTATAATATTGCGAGTCAAAAAGGGCATTATAATCATTTATTTGTAAAAAATCCGCATAATCATAAAAATCATGTGCATGGGTTAGTTCATGCAATATAGTTCCGTGTACTTCATCCAGATCTTTTTGTGGCAAAACTTGCTTAGATAGAGCTACTAGCGTTGTTTTATCTTTTGATGGGGCAAAAATCACAGTTCCATTTGAATTATTGAGTGTAGATCCAGCTTTTAATACTGCTTCCTTTTGTGTATCACACATATCATATTCGAGTGCTTTTGTATAGACATCGTCAACAATAGCCGTGTCAATTTTTCGTTTTTCATCATAATTTCTTATATGAGTATAAAAGTATTGTAATTCTTCTTGCAATATATTACGCAAAATAGCATTTGGATCCATATTTCTTCCTCCTATTGTTGGTTCTTATTCGAAAGTATGCTTATTCGATTATAAAAACTATTTTACTGCATGAAAGTATTCCTAAAGCTGTTACATAAGATGAAATAGTTGAAACACCCATGTAATTGTCTAAAATTGCTGTTATCAGAGTTCGATTTGTTTAATGGCTTCATTCTATCATATCCCTGCTCTTATTTCAGCTTATTTACAAAAAAATAAAAAAGTTTTCAAAACTGCTTGTATTTTGCCCTTTCCAGTCTGCGATTAGTGAAGGGGTAACATTTCTGAAAAATATCCAACTAATTACAATTCAAAAATTTTCCCTTTCGTTGTACCTTGAAAATTTCATATCCTGCCCAGATTGATACTCGGTACTGAGTGTGCATCCATGCGTACCTTGCCGGAGGAAACGCCCCGGAACAGAGAAGCCGGGACAGGGAACGGGTCTGGGAGGAACACAGGAAAACGCTCATAAATAATAACCAGTCCGGAGAAACGGGCTGGATAACAGCAGATGCCATGCAGGGAAGCCTTTTTCCGGCGCTTTTATGTGCCGGGATTTTAGGCTTTCCTGTATTGATGTGCTGTTATCGGCTGGCAGTGCAAAAGGAAAGAAGGGAGGCAGATATACATGGGAAAGTAGAAAATCAGGTAAACAGAAAGAAAGAATAACAGCAGTTATGAAGCTGCACAACAAAGAAAGAGAGGGACAGATTAGATTGAAAGGAAACGTAAAGAGGATTGTATCTGGTCTGCTGTCGGCGGCCACAGTCTTGTCAGCCTTTTTACAGCCGATCGGCGCTTATGCGGCAGAGCCGGAGCCTGCGGCTTATGAAGCGGAGTATCCGGCTTTAGAGAAGGTGAAAGCAAGGCTTGATAAGGATGAAATGGTGGCTGCAGAAGATCATACAGTAGAGATTGACAGCAGTTTTGACGTGGAACATGATTTTTCCGGCATGGAGTTTTCGGCGGATAAAGTAAAGATCACGTTCCACGAAGCGAAGGATAAAGACGGGGGGAAGTTTGACATTGGAAAGGCAGGGACTTACAAAGCAGTCTATTTTGTAGAGCCAGTGAGCAAACATCCATCCTACCATATCTGCCGGAATATCATTGTGAAGGAAAAAGCGACCGGTTCATCTTCTGGAAAGCAGCCGACAGAAGGGGAAGGAAGCGGAAACGGCCATTCCGACGATTCAGAAGGGGCTGCAGAAGATGGGGAAGGGGACTTGCCGGGACAGACGGCAGATACCGGAGAAATCCCCAAAGAATCCATGACAAAAGCCGAGATGGAGGCGGTCATAGAGGGCATGGAACAGGCGGAAGATACCAGGCAGGATGTGGAAATGATTGCAGAGGAGGAAGGGATTCTTTTGTTTGCGGAGAGCAGGCAGATGGCAAGGGCATCCGGCTCTGCAACGATGGTAAAAGGCAGGAAGATTTATTATCCCGGCAACCTGGGGAATTATTCTACCTGCTATTTTACTGTTAATGGGAAGATTGCATACTGCCTGGAGTCTGCCAAAGGTTCCCCGGATACCGGGAGCTATGCGGCAAAGATCATTGATGGGAACCCGAACCTGCAGAAAGCGCTCTATTATGGCTATGGCGGCACAGGGGATGTGACAGGAAGCTACATGCCGTCTTTTGGCGAGGATTTGAAGTATGTATTCACCCACATCGCAGCCAGTTATTTTTACTGTGGCATGGATGGGTTTGCCGGATGCACGATGGATGACCTGCGGGAGTGCGGGGTGCTTGGATGGATTGATTATCTGAAAAGCCTCCCTGCGCCGCCCGATCCGCAGATCAGCCTGAGCAAAACAGCTTTGAAAGCGACTTATGACGGATCAAAACAGGTGACGGGGACAACGAAGCTGAACGGCGATTCCAGAAATTCTATCACCATCAAGCTGCCGGAAAATGTGACGTTCCACAATACAAATGGGGCGAAGCAGACCGGAGGGAACGTAAAAGTTTCTGGAGGGACGAGCTTTTACTTTACTGCCCCGGTGACGGTCAACGGGGACTGGAATACCGGAGCCATGAAGGGAAGCATCCGGGTCATCTGGAAAGCGCTTGTCGTGCCGACAGGGAGTTCCACACAGGACATCGGGAGCTACTATGAGGAAGAAAGCGGCAATTCCGTGAGCCTGTCCGTGGACTGGCTGGAACGGGCGAGGGTAAAGGTGGTGAAGGTAGATTCCATCGCCAATGCAAAACTTTCCGGCGCTGTATTCGGCATATACCGTGATAAGGACTGTACGGATTTGATTACTAAAATGCCTGCGACAGATAAGAACGGTGCGTCAGAGGCGGAAATTGTGATGACGCAGGATACGGTGTATCTGAAGGAGATTACAGCCCCGACAGGATACCGTTACAATGCGACTGCTTACCGTGTGGCGCTGGAAGCAAATAAAACAACTTCCACTACGGTCCCAGATGTAGAGCAGCTTGGAAACCTGACGGTTTATAAAGAGGGGGAGGTCCTTATCGGTGCGGATTCCAATGAAAACGGCGTGACATTCCGTTATGAGAGCCGCAGGCAGAAAGGGGCGGTGTTCAATGTCTATGCGGCAAAGGATATTACCACGCCTTATGGCGCTGTTGTTTACAAAGCCGGGGAGCTGGTGGCGGAAAACCTTGTGACCGGGGACAATGGCTCTGTGACGCTTAAAAATTTGCATCTTGGCACATACCGGGTAGCAGAAGTGCAGGCTCCGAAAAACTTTTACAACAAAGGGGAGACAAAAGACGTAGCAATTACTTATGCCGGGCAGATGGCGGAAGCGGCATTTTCCAATACGACATTTCTAAATGACAGGCAGAAAGCGGAAGTCCGTGTGGTAAAGAAAGACAAGGATACGGGCAACGGCCTTGCAGGAGGGATATTCGGATTGTACGCTTCTGAGAATATCACCAATGCAGATGGAAATGCTGTTGTATCTAAAGGCACACTGCTTGACAAGGTGACGACGGACAGCAATGGGAACGCTGCATTTTCCGCAGACCTTCCGATTGGGTTTGGGTATGAGGTGAAGGAAATCCAGGCTCCGGAGGGGTATCTCAGGAACACGGAGGATGTGTATTCTTTCCGGTTCAGCTACACCAATGACCGGGAGGCGAAAGTGGCGTTCTCCCATACCTTTGCCAATGAGCGTGTCAATGCCACGATCCGCCTGCAGAAGAAGGATAAGGAAACCAATAAAAATATCCCGCAGGGTGACGCTGCGCTGGAACATGCCGTTTATGGACTGTATGCAAGGAAAGACATCCTGCATCCGGATAAAAAGACCGGGACACTCTATAAAGCCGGGGAGCAGGTAGGGACACTGACCACGGATAAAGAGGGGAAGGCGGAGATCACAGACTTATATCTTGGGGAGTATTTTGTGAAGGAAATCACGCCGCCCACGGGTTATCTTGCAGATGAAGCGGAGCATGATCTGGTATGCAATTATGAGGGAGATTTGGTAGCTACGGTTGAGCGTGACTGCACTTCCTTGGAGCAGGTGAAAAAGCAGCCGTTCCAGATCATCAAGGCGGCGGACAATGGGAAAACCGATGCAGATTTATTGTCCGGCGCAGGGTTTACCGCATGGCTGGTATCTTCCCTGGATACGAAGGGGAACGGCAGATATGATTTTGATTCCGCTGAACCTGTAGTGATTGGGGGAAATGGGGCGACGGAGATTTTCACGGATGAAAGGGGCTATGTCTGCAGCATCCCGCTCCCGTTTGGGACGTATATTGTAAGGGAAACGACCACGCCGCATAATTACACGCCGGTCAAGGATTTCTTTGTGCATATCACGGAGCATAAACCGAACACGCCACAGGTGTGGCGGGTGCTTTTAGACGATGAATTTGAAGCGAAGCTGAAGATCGTGAAGCAGGATGATGAAACGAAGAAGGCTGTGCTTGCGGAAAATACAGAGTTTAAAGTATATGACCTGGACAACAAAAAATATGTGGAGCAGGTGACAACCTATCCGACTGTGGTAACGCACAAATCCTATTTTACAGACAGTGAAGGCTATCTGATCTTGCCGCAGAATTTAAAGATCGGGCATTACCGCATTGAGGAAGTGAACGCCCCGTTCGGCTATACGCTGAATGAAAATTATTATGAAGTGTCCGTGGATTCCGATACGCTGTACCAGATGGACGATGTGTCTGGGGATGTCATTATTGATGTTGTCTATGAGAACCATCCGGTAAAGGGCGAGCTGCATATCGTGAAGAAGGGCAAAGTTTTAAACCGGTATGATGATAAGGATTTCCGTTATGAAGTTGAAAACCTGGAGGGCGCAGAGTTCAAAGTCTATGCCGCAGAGGATATTTATACTGCAGATTTTCAGAAGGATGAAAACGGGAGACGTATCTTAGAGTATGCTTCCGGCGCACTGGTGGATACGCTGGTGACAGATAAAGACGGGAAAGCTATGATTGAAAACCTTCCCCTCGGTACATACCGTGTAGAGGAAACGAAAGCCCCGGAAGGGTTCGTGCTGAATGGAGAGGCGCAGACCGTTACCTTCGCCTATGCGGGACAGGATACGCCAGTCATCGAACAGACTGTCACATTTGGGAATGACCGTCAGAAGGTGGAGATTGCAGTGGTGAAAAAAGATGCGGAAAATGGTGCTGTGGCAGAGGGCGCAGTCTTTGGGCTGTATGCGAAAGCGGACATTTTGGCGCATGGGGAAGTGATTGTAAAAGCGGATACGATGCTTGGGAAAGCCATGACCGGGGAAGACGGCAGGGCAGCCTTTGACCTGGATCTGCCTTTCGGGGAGTATTATATCCGGGAAGAAAAAGCTCCTGCAGGCTATGTATCTTCCGATGAAACCATAGAAGTGTCTGCAGCATACCAGGGCCAGGACGTGAAAGTGGCAGAATATGTTCCTGAATTTAAGAATGAGCCGACAACCGTTTCCATTAAAAAGACAGACCTTGCAACAGGCGTGGAACTGGAAGGCGCAACGCTGACCGTCCTTGATAAAGACGGGAACACCATAGACACATGGAAATCCGTGAAAGGGGAGGAACATATCATCAAGCGGCTGACTGTAGGGGAAATCTACACGCTCCGGGAGGAATTAGCGCCTTACGGATACTTAAAGGCGGAGGAAATCACGTTTACTGTGGAGGACACCGCTGAGATCCAGAAGGTGGAGATGAAGGACGATGTGCCGACAGGGACGCTCCTGATCAACAAAGCGGGGGAATTTTTGGAGGATGTATCTTTACTGGACAGCATCGGCGGATGGATCATGCACCTGTTTGAATATGTCACTGGCTCACTGAAAGATGTTACCTTTGAAGTATATGCCTTAGAGGATATAAAGGCTGCAGACGGGGAGAGTGACGGTTATTATAAAAAGGATGAACTGGTAGATACCATCACCACGGATGATACCGGGATTGCAAAGCTTACGAACCTGCCCCTTGGGAAATATTATGTGAAGGAGAAGGAAACGGCAGATGGTTATGTTTTGGACGGCGAAATCCGGGAGATTGACCTGACATACCGTGACCAGGACACAGCAGTTGTCACGTTCTCCACGGACTGGCAGAACAACCGCCAGAAAGCGGAGATTAACGTATTAAAGACAGAAAAAGATTCTGAACGTGCAGTGGAAGGGACGGTATTTGCCTTATGTGCAAAAGAGGACATCACCAACAAAGACGGCGATGTGATCATGGAGGCAGATACGGTGATCGAGGAAAAATCCACGGACAAAGAGGGAAAACTTATCTTTGCGGCTGACCTCCCAATAGGATTCCCTTATTATGTGAAAGAAACTGCCCCGGCTCCGGGCTTCACCAGTGAGGGCGAGGTGCAGGAATTTGAGTTTACTTATGAGGATACGGAAAAAGAAAGCATCTCCTATGAATTTGCCTTTGAAAACGTGCCTACGGTATTTGAGTTTACCAAAACATCCCTTACGGATGGCAAAGAGGTTGAAGGTGCGAAGCTGCAGGTGACGGATGAGGATGGCAATCTTGTAGATGAATGGATTTCCGGCAAGGAGCCGCACATCATTAAAGAGCTGACAGTCGGCGGGAAATATACGATGACCGAAACACAGCCTGCAGACGGCTATGTGACTGCAGAGAGCATTGCATTTACTGTGGAGAATACAGGTGAAGTGCAGAAAGTGGAGATGAAGGACGATGTGACAAAAGCAGAGATTTCCAAGACAGACATAGCCGGAAAGGAACTGCCGGGGGCAAAACTTTCCATCCAGGATAAAGAAGGAAAAACAGTGGAGAGCTGGACTTCCGAGGATAAGCCGCATTATATAGAAATGCTGCCGATCGGGGAGTACACGCTGCATGAGGAAAGTGCGCCGGACGGCTACCTGGTGGCAGAAGATGTGAAGTTTGAAGTCAAAGATACCGGGGAGATACAGAAGGTTGTGATGAAGGATGAAGCGGAGCCGGATGAGCCGGAACAGCCGAAGGAAACGCCGAAACCGAAAACACCGCCTGTCGGGACACCGAAAACCGGGGATGACAGACCGATCTGGTTATGGCTTGTCTTAGCCGGGATTGCAACCTGCGGAATTGGCGGTTCCATGATCTTATTCTTCAGAAAAAGGAAGGAGGACTGACAGCATTTGGAGAAATCCCGATAGCTGTCCATTGTAACAAAAAATAGTAAGGCATGTGGGCGTTTACAGAAAGGATCTGTAAGCGTTTTTTCATGCCGTTTTATATGGGAAAGCTGCTGATAGCTGATTGTGGCATTTATTTATGAAGCTGTCAGCGGCAAATCCTGTATGGAAAGGGGTGAAGCAGAATGAAAGGGATCATTGCCGCTGCAGGTATATTTGTGGCGGTCACGCTTTATTCCTGCATCAGGGCAGGGGCGCAGGAGGACAGGCGGATGGAGGAATTGAAACAGAGAGGGGAATGGGATGCAGGCAGGATGGGCAGACAGCCGGAACCGGGCGAGGAATAGCCGGAATTATGCAGAGGACAAGCCGGGTGACTGTAAGCACTGTTATTTCTGGAAAGGGAAGCGGAAAGGATGCAGCCAGGAGGAATGTTATTACCTTCTCCCGAAAAGAGAACCGCCATCGGCAGATATTCCAGGGAATCCTCTGCCGCAGAAATTTAGCAAAAGTGGCATTGGTGGCGGTGCCTGCCAAAGCTGTCCTTATGGCAGGCATTCCCCATGCATCGGCTACTGCATACAAAAGATTCTGCGGGAGATGAAGGAGAAAAAGCAATTTGCAGGAAAGGAGGGAGAACGCCTTGCAGGACGAGGTAAATGAGAAAACCGTATCGCTATGCGTTAATGGGGGTAAAATCTCCGCACGGATTCTGAAAGCTGCCATGCTGAAAGCACTGGCGAAGATGGAGCAGGAGAAGCGGAACGGGAAGCAGAAACAGGCAGAGAAAAAAGCGGTGCAGGGGGCAGAAAAAGATACTGCTGTCAGCCACGGAAAGCAGAGCATGGAAAAGCTCATGGGGCAGGGATGCCAGCTATCCAACATTGAAGTGACGGACGGCAATATCAAGTCCTTTGAGAAATGCGCCCGGAAGTACAGCATTGATTTCAGCCTGAAAAAAGACACATCCATCTCCCCGCCCCGCTATTTTGTATTCTTCAAGGCGAAGGACGTGGATGTGATGACGGCGGCATTTAAGGAATATACCGGGAAGTCGCTGAACAAGAGCAAAAAGCCGTCCATCCGTAAGAAGCTGGAATTGGCGAAGGAGCGGACTGCAAAGCACAGGGAGCGGGAAAAGACAAAACAGAAGGAACGGGGGCCAGAGCATTGAGTGGGAAACAGAAAAAGAAAGCCGCTGCAAAAACAAAACCCGTGCCATTGTCCGTGAAACTGAAAGGCATGATCCGGGAGAAGATGCCTCCCATAGACACGAAACGCCTGCTTATGCTGAATATCCCGTATGCGATCATATTTTATCTGGTGAATAAAGAAGCATGGCTGTACCGCCACTGTATCGGGGAGTCCCTTGTGGATAAGGCAATGGCATTGTTCTTAAATTTCCAATTGGCGTTTAAGAATCCTCTGCCAAGCATTCATGGGTATGATTTGCTGGCCGGAGTAATCGGGGCTGTCATTGTAAAGAGTATTGTATATATGAAAGGGAAGAACGCAAAGAAATACCGGCATGGGGAGGAGTATGGCTCTGCCCGGTGAGGTGCATAATCTTAACTGTAAGCAACACCTATATTGACGCAGGAGGGTATGCACATGAATGATTACAGCAAAATCACAGCCCTTTACTCCCGCCTTTCAGTGGGGGACGAGGACAGGGACGGCGGCGAAAGCAACTCCATACAGAACCAGAAGAAATTTCTGGAAAGCCACGCCAGACAGTTAAAGTTGACCAATATCCGGCACTACATTGATGATGACGAAAGCGGCAGATTTTTTGACCGTTCCGCTTACTCCCGTATGATAGAGGACGTGGAAAACGGCAAAATCGGCGTGTGCATTATGAAAGACATGACCCGTTGGGGGCGCGATTATCTCCAAGTGGGAAACGCTATGGAGATTTTCCGCAGAAACAACGTGCGCTTTATCGCGGTAAACAACGGGATAGACAGCGAAAAGCCCGACACATTGGAGTTTGCGCCGTTCATCAATATCATGTCAGAGTGGTACGCAAAGGACATCAGCAAGAAAGTGAAAACGGGCATTAAGACCAAAGGCATGAGTGGCAAGCCAATCGCAACCGAAGCCCCCTATGGTTATGTGAAAGCCCCCGACAACAAGGATTTTTGGTTAATTGACGAAGAAGCCGCCGAAGTTGTCCGCCTTATTTTCCGCCTGTTTCTGGACGGGAAAAACCGAAACCAGATTGCCGTATATCTGAAAAATGAGCAAATCCCGACACCCACATTCTACATGAAAGACCGTGGGCGGGGAACGGCAAAAAGCAGGACGCTGAACGAGGAAAACCGCTACAAATGGAATAAGGCGACCTTGACCCGTATCCTCACAAGGCAGGAGTATTGCGGCGACGTTGTAAACTTCAAGACCACAAAGCATTTCCGCGACAAACGAAACCACTATGTAGACAGAAGCCAGTGGCAGATTACGGAAAACGTGCATGAGCCGATTATTGACCGCGCCGATTTTGAAAACGTACAGCGGATTTTGGAAAACGCCCCCGTCAAGCGACCAAACGGGGACGGGGAAATCCACCCTTTGTCGGGCTTGCTTTTCTGTAAGGACTGCGGCGCAAAAATGCACATACGGATAGATTACAGGAACGGCGGCAAACGGCACGTTGCCTTTTGCAGTGAATACCACAAGGGGAAAGCCAGAAACCCGAAGTGCCATTCCCCGCACATCATGGACGCAGATTTACTCATGCAGACAGTTGCGGACGTGCTGAAAAAAATCGCGGAATACTCCATCAGCAACAGGGCGGATTTTGAAGCCTTAGTGAAAAAGAGCCTTGACGTACAGCAGACCGACCGGACGAAGAAACAGCAGAAGCGCGTACCGCAAGTCACAATGCGGCTTGAACAAATCGAAAAGGTTCTGGATAAGCTGTACGAGGACAACGCACTGGGAGTAATTGAGCAAGACCGTTATGAGCAGATGTCGCAGAAGTATTCAGAAGAATACTATACACTGAAAGCGGAGCTTGCGGAAATCAAAGACCAGTTGTCCGCTTTTGAGAACGCGGGAGGGCGGGCGCAGAGGTTTGTAAAACTGACAGAACGCTATGCCGACTTTGCCGAACTCACCCCCGCCATTCTAAACGAGTTTATCAGCAGGATTGAAGTGCATGAGCGCGACCAGAAGCGGGCGAGATACGCCATACAGCATATCGGGATATACTTCAACCATATCGGCAAATTTGAGAACGAACTGACACAGCTTGCAGAGCCGACAGAGCAGGAAATCAGACAAATGCGGGAGGAAATCGAAGAAGCGAAAAAGGAAAAGAGCCGTGCCTACCACCGGGAATATTCCAGAGCCTACCGCGCTAAAAATATTGAAAAGCAACGGGAGTATGACCGTATCAAAGCGCGGGAATACAGAGCGAGAAAAAAGGCGTAAGCCGCCGCAACCGCACAGTAAAACCAAACAGCCAACAGCTAAGAGGGATTTTCCAAATACGGGAAATCCCTTTTTCACGTCCAAAGAAAGGAGCGACCTATTGACAGAAAAGAAAGAAACGCCCACCCCGCCCCGAAAGCCGGACGGTATCATCACAACGCAGAGGAACGGGCAGACCATTGTTGCGGAGTTGTTTTTCAACCACAGCGGCACAGAAACATTCCGCGACAAGATTTTGAAAATGATACTTGCCGACAAGCAGGAATAAAACGGGAAAACGGTCATCTGTAAAAATCCATTCCATTCCTATCCAATCCTATCCCATCCAATCCATACCAGACATGAAAGGAGCGATTGAACCGTGGCAAAGACCAAAGCCGAAAAAATCACGAGCATTGAAGAAGAAATCCGACAGCTTGAAAACAGGCGCAGACAGCTTGTGCAGGAGCAAAAGGCGCAGGAGCGCAAGGACAGGACGAAACGCCTATGCCGCCGCATGGGGCTTTTTGAAAGCCTTGTCCCCGACACGATACCGCTGACAGAGGAACAATTCAAGACATTCCTTGAAAAAACTGTAATGACCGACCACGCCCGCCGCATACTGGACGGACTGACCGCCCAGAACGCCCCCACAGCCCCCGCACAGGGCGCAGAAACGGCAGCACAGGGTAACACGCCACCCACCGTCCAAACTGCCCATACAGCCCATGAGGGCGGCGCAGGCGGGAGCATGAACGGGGGCGGCTTACAAGGGTAACGGGCTTACGCCCCTACCCTTGCCAAAAAGCAAGGGCGCACTTATATACCACATGAATGTGGTATGTGCGGTCTTGCAGACGGCGTTTTGTGCCTGCCGGCACAAAAGAAAACGGCGGGAGTTACCCGCAGAAAGGAGCGCGGCGCGTGGCAATCTATCATTGCAGTATCAAAGTCATATCCCGCGGCAAGGGCAAGTCCGCTGTTGCCGCCGCCGCTTATCGGGCGGGAGAAAAAATCACAAATGAGTTTGACGGAATGACCCACGACTACACCCATAAGGGCGGCGTAGTCCACACCGAGATTTTACTCCCCAACCAAGCCCCCGCCGAGTATGCGGACAGGGCGGTTTTATGGAACGAAGTGGAGAACGTCGAGAAAGCGAAGAACGCCCAACTTGCGCGGGAGATTGAAATTGCCTTGCCCCGCGAACTGACGAGGGAGCAAGGCATTTCCCTTGTCCGCGAGTATGTGAAACAGCATTTTGTGGCGGCGGGAATGTGCGCCGATGTATGCCTACACGACACAGGCGGCGGCAACCCCCACGCCCACATCATGCTGACTATGCGCCCTTTTGACGAGGGCGGCGCATGGGGAGCAAAGCAAAAAAAAGAGTACATTCTTGACAGGGACGGGAAGAAAATCTATGACCCGAAAAAACGGCTGTACAAATGTAAATCCATTCCCGCTACCGACTGGAACGAGCAGACCAAAGCGGAGGAATGGAGGGCGGCATGGGCGAGGCTTTGCAATCAGACATTGGAGCAGTACGGACATGCGGAGCGTATCGACCACCGCAGTTATGAACGGCAAGGCATAGACCAGATACCCACCGTCCATTTAGGCGTTGCCGCTTCCGCTATGGAGAAGCGCGGCATCCGCACCGAGCGCGGCGACCTCAACCGCGAAATCGAGGTAACGAATAAGCGTTTGCGGCAGTTAAAGGCGCGTATCTCCAAACTGCAAAGCTGGTTGAAAGAAGAAAGCGAGAACACCGAGCCGCCTACCCTTGCCGACTACATTCAAGGCATTTTGTCACGCAAGGCACAGGCGGGAAAATCGGGATATTCCCAATCGCTGTATAACCTCAAAGACGCGGCAAAAATGCTGAATTTCCTGCAAGCCAATAACATCATGGATATGACGGGGCTTGATGAAAAATTTAAGACTATGATAGGGGAACAACTGGATATTCAAGGGAAACTGAAACCCGTTGAACGGCGGCTTGCCACTCTGAAAAAGCACTTAGAACAAGCTGACATTTATTTCAAGTACAAGGGAAAGAGGCCGCTGACTGAAGCCGAACAAATCTTATTCACAACGGCAAAAGATTATCTTAAAGGCGTGATGAACGGCAAGACCACAATCCCGACAAAGGCATGGAAAGAAGAATACACCAAGCTGACCGCCGAGAGAAAAACGCTCAATCAGCGGTATCTTGCATTGAAAGAGGAAGTGAAAGAAGCGGAGAAAATCAGAAAGAGCGTTTACAGTATCTTGCGGCAGGAACAGAGGGAACAACAGCCCCACAGAAAACAGGATATGGAGCGATAACAGACAGGGCGGCGGGGATAGTCAACACCTGCCCCACCGCCCTGTTTTAGATATTTATTAGACCGATAAACTGGATTTTAGCTATTGTCTTTTCTTTTCTATTGTGTAGGATTGCAGACCCTTCTGACAGCCATTCTTTTCATAAAATCCCTCTACTCCCGGTTGTGAACCAAAGTACAACATAGTAGGCGTATTATCCTTTGCAAGTTGAAGAAGTCTACTTCCCACTCCTTGTTTTTGATATTCTGGAAGAACAAGCAACTCTGTAATTGTTCCAAAGTAATAACCATCCGAAAGAATACGCAAACACCCTATCAGCACTTTGTCATCATAGGCGGTTATATTCAGCGTTTTGGATAATGCCTCCTTTGTTCTTTCGATGTCATAATCGCCTTGCCATACTTGATTAACAAAGGAGAGAAAAGTTGAAGCATTAAGTTCTTTATCATCCACTTTGTATTCCATTATTATACCTCCACAACTTCCGATTTATCGGTTTGTACTGGGGAAATTATACCATACCCAACTATGAAAAACAATCCTCGTTCTACGTCCGTTCCGACTATCCAGATCGTCAAGGGGCGAGTAGTATTTTTTCGCAAAGAGCGCGAAAAAATCTCCACTCTTAAACCCTTGACCGTCTGGATTTTTGCCGTTGCCATTTCGCCGCCGAAAACGGGGAACAGGATTTTACAACCCTGCCCCCCGCTTTCGTCCGCTTCATTCTAACGGCAAAACCGTCTACACTACTGCGGCGGCTGTCGGTAGGTTTTGCGGTGGCTCTGCCCCCGCGCCCCCGACCTCTCCCAAAGAACAGAATGGAATGTTACGCAATAGGGCTTGAAAAGGCTTGATTTTTAAGGCGTTGCAGACGCGAAAATCCATAGACAAGGGTTTTATACTACCTACCCACGAAAACGGCTTCTAACCGTCCACAGGCGCGTTTTGCGCCCGTTCTTCCTGCCCGTTTCCCGCCGCGCTGAAAATTTTTGCGTCAATAACTCAAAAAAGCACTTGACAAAACGCTTCATGGGGGACGCCGAAAGACATTGCCCCCTTTATTGATCCGGTATTTGAAAATAACATCCTCCTGACGCAGACGGAACGGCTGACCATGAACAGCAGGCCGAAGCAGCCAAATGGATTGTCAACACTTTTTTAGACAACTTTTTTAAGGTTGTTTTGTCTGTATTGTACAGGAGTCTGATATCCTAAAGAGGAATGTATCCTGTGATGGTTATACCAGTGTACATAATCCCACAGCTTTAGTTTCACTTCCTCCAGACTGGCAAATGTTTCATTCCATACGAATTCCGTTTTTATGATTTTAAATGTCGCTTCCGCCACCGCGTTATCATATGGACATCCTTTATGACTCAGTGAACGCCCTATATCAAACATTTCCAACAGTTCCTCAATTGTCTGGTTTTTGAATTCATTTCCGCGGTCTGTGTGGAACAGGCGGATATCTTCAAGGCTTCCTTCCACTCTTTGGAAGGCCTCTTTTACAAGTCCTGCCGTTTTATGTTCCCCTGCGCTGTATCCTATGATTTCCCGGTTAAAGAGGTCAACAAGAACACATATGTAATTCCATCGTGTTCCTACTCTTACATACGTCAAATCGCTTATCACAACATCCCTGTATCCCCGATTCTGGAACTGGCGGTTCAGGACATTTTCTGTTTTTGATTCGTTACAGGTATCTTTCTGCGGTTTGAACTGTGCAGTTGTGTAATTGGAAACCAACCCTTCCTGCTTCATAATCCGCCCGATCCGGCGTCTGGATACCTGTTTCCCCGTTTTCATCAGCTCCTTCTTTATTTTGCGTGTTCCGTAATTATTACGGCTGGCTCTGAAAATCTCAGTGATTTTAGAAGAAAGAGCGGACTCATCCGGCTTCTGCTTTGTTTCATAATAATAAGTACTTCGATTTACCTGCAGGACGCGGCACATTGCTGATACAGAGTATTTGTGGGCGTTTGCCTTAATCACATTTACTTTCGTCCTAAGATCAGCGCCGCTTGTTTTAAAATGTCGTTCTCCATTTTAAGCTGCTGCACTTCCTTACGCAGTTTTAAAAGTTCTGCCTGTTCTGGCGTGCGGTTATCCTTTTCATGGAATGAGCCGGAATTTTCCGCTTGTTTTACCCATTTGTCAAGCAGGGAATGGGCGATATCGTATTCCCTGCAGATATCGCATCTGCGTTTACCGGAACGGTATAAATCTACTAACTGCTGCTTAAATTCATCTGTGTACTTGCGGGGGGTTCTTTTCTGTTTTGTTTCGGTCATATTGGTCTCTCCTTTGCTTATTGATTTTATACTATATGACCTTAAAAAATCTGTCCAGTTTATTGTAGCCTATCCACGTTCAGCCGCATCCAAGACAGGCTGTTCCGCTTGGCGGACGAAGCGAGCGGGCGGCTTCACTTCGCCGTGGCAAGCGATAAGCTGTCAGACGGTCTTATCGTGCAGTTGGAGGATTATCTGAAAGAATACCCCGACAGCAGGCTCATTGTGATTGACACCTTGCAGAAAGTCCGCACCGCATCCAAAGACAACGCCTATGCAAGCGATTACGGGGACATCTCCCTCATCAAAGACTTTGCCGACAGGCACTCTCTTGCGGTTATCGTCGTACACCACATCCGAAAGCAGAATGACAGCGACGTGTTCAACAAAGTGTCTGGCACGACGGGATTGACGGGAAGTGCGGACGCAACCTTTGTCCTGCAGCAGGAAAGCCGTGCGTCCAATGCCGCAAAGCTGTATGTGACGGGCAGGGACACGCCCTATCAGGAGTTCACGCTCCGTTTCCATGATTGCAGTTGGGAACTGGTGGAGAGGAAAGAGCAGGAACAGCTAGCCAAAGAAGCGATACCAGACGTTCTTTTTCGGCTGGTGGATTTCATGCAGGACAAAGGGGAATGGACAGGTACGGCGACCGAGCTGTTAGCCGCTATGGGGGAAACGGAAACCGTCCCCACAGTGATTACAAAATGGCTCAATGAATACCGCACCACATTTTTAAGTGAGAATTGTATCGGCTACCAGTACAGCCGCAAAAAAGACGGCAGACAGATAGCCCTTGCAAGGCAGACGGGTGACAGCGGTGACAGTGATGACAGCGATATTGGGATACCCCCTGCGGCTGTCATTGACACCTAAAGTCATGTAAAGCTGGCGGCTCTGCCCTGCGGGTGACAGCGGTGACGGTGATGACGGTGATTTTGGGATACCCCCACCGCTGTCATCCCTACGGGAGAACACCCCGTAAACGCAAAGTGCAGGCGTGGGCATTACTCACCCTTTTCGGCTCGTAAAGCCACTCCTGCGGTCAGAAAAATCTCCCGATTTTTCCGACTGCGTTTACAGGGTGTAACACACTACACTTTGCTCCGCAAAGTCGTGTGCCAGACGTTCCCTCTGGACTCCCTTAAAGCAGGGCTTACGCCCTGCCCATCCTGCGCCTTGCGGCTTTGGATGGAAGAATGAGCGGTGACAGTCGGCGGCTTCCGTGGGGGTATCCCAAAATCACCGTCATCACCGTCACCGCTGTCACCCAAAGGACAGTTACCCGCCGAAGAAAGGAGGAATCCTGCCATGCCTTATGCAATCCTGCGTTTCCAGAAACGCAAGGCAGGCGGCGTTGCGGCTTGTGAACGCCACAACGAGCGTAAGAAAGAAGCCTACAAAAGCAACCCAGACATTGACGTGGGACGCTCCAAAGATAACTACCATCTTGTGAAGCCGCCCCGCTACACCTACAAAAAAGAGATAAACCGAATGGTGGCTGAAGCAGGGTGCAGGACGAGGAAAGACAGCGTGATGATGGTGGAAACGCTCATCACCGCTTCGCCCGAATTTATGAACCAGTTACCGCCCGAAGAACAAAAAGCCTATTTCCAGACGGCTCTTGACTTCATTTCGGAGCGTGTGGGAGAGAAAAATATCCTTTCCGCAGTCGTCCACATGGACGAGAGGACGCCCCATATGCACCTATGCTTTGTGCCGCTTACGCCCGACAACAAGCTGTCAGCGAAGTCCATTTTAGGCAACCAAAAGAGCCTTTCCGAGTGGCAGACCGCCTACCATGAGCGGATGTCCGCACGGTGGAACGAGTTGGAAAGAGGTCAGTCCTCAATGGAAACCAAGCGCAGGCATATTCCCACATGGCTCTATAAGCTGGGCGGCAGGCTGGATAAACAGTATGCGGAAATCGTGTCTGCCCTTTCCAACATCAATGCCTTTAATGCGGGCAAGAAAAGGGATAAGGCGTTAGAACTGCTCTCTGCATGGCTTCCAGACGTGGAGAAATTCTCTAAGGAAATCGGCAAACAGCAGGCGTATATCGACAGCTTGAAAGAGAGAATCGGGCAGGAATCCGACTATGCGGGGCGTATGCGTGATGAAAAGTACGAGCAGGAATTAAAGGTACAGAAAGCCAACCAGAGGATATTCGAATTGCAGAGAACCAACGAGCAGATGGGGCGGCTACTCTCCAAAATCCCGCCAGAGGTATTAGAGGAATTGCAAAAATCCAGTAGAAATAGAGCAAAAGAAAGGTAGGAACGTGAATGAAGAAACAGGATTTTAAGGTATTAAAGACCGCAGATTTGTACCCGTTTCCCGACAACCCATTTCATGTGGTGGAGGATGAAATGCTGTCAGAGTTAGCGGAAAGCATCAAAGAGTTTGGCATTGTAACGCCGATAATCACACGCCCGAAAGAGGACGGGAGCGGCTATGAAATCATTGCGGGACAGCGGCGTGTCCGTGCTTCGGAGCTTGCAGGGATAAACACAGTCCCCGCTTTTGTCCTGCCCTTAGACCGTGACCGAGCCATCATCACCCTTGTGGACAGCAATCTCCAAAGAGAAAATATCCTGCCATCGGAGCGGGCATTTGCCTACAAGATGAAACTGGAGGCGATGAAGCGCCAAGGAAAGGTGACTTCGTGCAAAGACTGCACAAGGACAAGATCGGATGAAATGATTGCTCAAGAAGCTCATGTCAGTGCCAGAACGATTCAGAATTATATCCGACTGACCTATCTCGTGAAACCTATTTTGGATCAGGTAGATGAAGGCCGCATCGCCTTTTCTCCGGCGGTAGAACTATCATTTATGTCGAGGCAGGAGCAGGCTGAACTATGGGACATCATGAACTCCGAGGATAGTACCCCGTCCCTATCCCAGGCAGTCCGTCTGAAAAAGCTATCGCAGAAAGGCGAGCTCACCCCGGAGCGCATCTATGAGATCATGAGAGAGGAAAAAGCCAATCAGAGAGAGCGAGTCCGTATTGATGTCAATCAACTGAGAAAATACTTCCCTAAAGGCTATACCGCACTACAGATGGAAAAGAAAATATTGCAATTATTGGAAGAGAATTATCAAAACAATTTAGTAATTAAATAGGGAAAACAGCCATTCCTCTGGACGTATCATATTGTGCTAT
>OLGD01001407.1_pt1 | contig 36532 bp, 31 predicted proteins | sample 1605311 | NCBI WGS metagenome assembly OLGD01 (sample SAMEA3888917, study PRJEB22519) | human gut metagenome | biome: human gut; feature: human-associated habitat; material: faeces | place: Denmark | collected 2010
TTGTCATAGCATAAGGAGGTAACGGATGGACATTCTGGGTACTCTCCAAAAGCTTTCGATGGAATCCGGCTTCGCCGCGTTTTTCGTCACCGACGGCGGCTGGAAAAACCTCATCATGATAATCATTGCCTTTGTGCTCCTGTACCTTGGCATAGTCAAAAAGTTCGAGCCTCTGCTGCTGTGCGGCATAGCCTTCGGCTGCCTGCTGACAAACCTGAGCTACTTCATCGGCATGGGCGAGAACGCGCTGTATCACCCCGAGCTGTGGGAGGCATTCCTCGATGAGGCAAGCCCCTATTATCACAGCTACGGCCATGTAATGGCGAACGCAGGCCTGCTCGACTTCTTCTACATCGGCGTAAAGGCCGGCATTTATCCCTCGCTTATCTTCCTCGGTGTCGGCGCGATGACCGACTTCGGGCCGCTGCTGGCTAACCCCAAGAGCCTGCTTCTCGGCGCTTCGGCTCAGCTCGGCGTTTTCGTCGCATTCCTCGGCGCTATCGCTCTGGGCTTCACAGGTCCCGAGGGCGCTTCCATCGGCATCATCGGCGGCGCCGACGGCCCGACCGCGATATTCCTGACGACAAAGCTTGCGCCTCATCTGTTAGGACCTATCGCCATTGCGGCGTATTCCTACATGGCGCTCATTCCACTGATCCAGCCGCCTCTTATGAAGCTTTGCACGACCAAAGAAATGCGCGAGGTGAAAATGGAGCAGGCGCGTGAGGTCTCCAAGGCCGAGAAGATCATCTTCCCGATCGTTGTCGCAACCTTCGTCATTCTGCTTCTGCCTTCGACCGCTCCGCTGGTCGGCTGCCTGATGCTCGGCAACCTCTTCCGTGAGTGCGGCGTGACCGACCGTCTGTCGGATACCGCTCAGAACGCGCTGATGAACATCGTAACCATCTTCCTTGCGACCTCAGTCGGCGCAACGATGGTCGCTCAGAACTTCCTGAGCGGCGCAACGATCAAGATCATCATCCTCGGTCTGTGCGCATTCGCCATCTCCACCATCGGCGGTCTGCTCGGCGGCGTTGTCATGTACTACGCTTCCGGCAAGAAGATCAACCCCCTCATCGGCTCGGCCGGTGTTTCCGCAGTCCCCATGGCCGCGCGTGTTTCCCAGGACGTCGGCAGAAAGTACAACAAGACAAACTTCCTGCTCATGCACGCAATGGGTCCCAACGTCGCAGGCGTTATCGGCTCGGCTATCGCGGCAGGCTTCCTGCTCTCCGTCTTCGGCGGCTGATAAAAACAGATTTAAGGCATGTGCCACACGGCACATGCCTTTTCTTTATTGTATTGTCATTGTAAAATGTTAATAAAATATCATTTTTTCACCGCAAAGCTATTGACAATGCGCCGCAATGCTCATATAATCTAAAACACTCGTTACAAAACATTTGTTTTAAAACATCAGTTTTAATTCAAGGAGAGATCTTAATGCCCCCGAAACCCAAATTCTCAAAAGAAGAGATAATAGATGCCGCGCTCGATATCGTAAGCCGTGACGGAGTCGCGGCGCTCACGGCGCGCGAGCTTGGCGAAAAGCTCGGCTGCTCGTCAAGCCCGATATTCACCGTTTTCAAAAGCATGGACGAGGTCATGCAAGCCATCCGCATTGAGGCAATGCGCCGCTATGACGAATATGTCAGCCGTGCGCGCGACTACTATCCGTCGTTTAAAGCCATCGGCATCCTCATGCTGCGTTACGCAAAGGAGCAGCCGAAGCTGTTCCAGCTTCTTTTCATGGCCGAAAACTCACAGGCGCGGCGCTTTGAGGACGTATTCGACTCTTTGGGCGAAACGGCAAAGCTGTGCATAGAGTTCGTCATGAATGATTACGGACTTACAGCAGAGGAAGCCCGTTTCCTTTTCCAATACGTCTGGACATTCACCTATGGTGTGAGCGCAATGAGCGCCACCGGCATGTGCGACTTTTCCGAGGATGAGCTTATAAGCATGCTTGGCAACGAATTCATGGCCGTCATGAGCTTTATTAAGTCCGGCATGCGCGGCAAGGCCATAACCGATATCCGCCCCGTCAAGCGCGATGATGCCGACGTCGATCCGCTCAGCACCCTGAGCTTTGATAAGGAGAGCTAAGCTCTGCTAATGTGTGCATGTTTGCCTTTTTGTTGCCCTTGTGTTGTACTTTAGTGTCAAAATCGCAATATTAACGCCTTTCGCAACCAACAGCAACCGCCGGTTGACACATTTCCCGGTCGGCTTTATAGCCTGCAACCGCAAAAAATGTTACCTTCTGAGCATATTCAACACGACAGGAGGATATCAAGATGATACTCGCAGACAAAATCATAAATCTACGCAAAAAGGCCGGATGGTCGCAGGATGAGCTTGCGTCAAAGCTCAACGTAACGCGCCAGTCCGTTTCCAAATGGGAGGGCGCGCAATCGATCCCGGATATGGAGCGTATCGTTCAGATGAGCAGGCTATTCGGCGTGACGACGGACTATCTTTTAAAAGACGAGCTTGAGACCGAGGAGTTTTCCTCCGCCGATGCCGACGCCGGCACCTCGCTGCGCCGCGTGAGCATGGAACAGGCGTCAAATTATCTGGCGCTGCGCAAGGCAGCCGCGCCGAGGATAGCCCTTGCAACGCTTTTGTGCATCGTTTCGCCGATCGTCATGATCGTGCTTGCCTGCGCGTGCGAGTCCTCTTATTTCGGCATAAGCGAGGACGCCGCGGCCGGTATCGGACTTTGCGTTATGCTCTGCATCGTTGCCGCCGCAGTCGTCATCTTCATCCGCACAGGTCATGCATCGGCCGAGTTTGAATTTCTCGAAAAAGAAGAGTTTGAGACCGAGTACGGCGTTGCAGGCATGGTAAAAGAGCGCAAAAAGGAATTCGGTGAGCAGTATTCGCGCCTGAACGCCGTCGGAACGGCGCTGTGCATACTCTCGGTCCTGCCGATCTTCGCCGCCCTGGCATTCTCAGCGCCCGACATATGGGCCGGCATTTCCGTCGCAGTGCTTCTGCTTATTGCCTCGTTCGGCTGCTATGCCTTTATCCGCGCAGGGGTTTACAACGCGGCAATGGATAAGCTTCTCGAGGAGGGCGACTATACGCGCGAGAACAAGCGCAAAAGCCCGGTTTTCGGCGCTATAAGCACAGCCTACTGGCTCGTTGTCACGGCGCTTTTCCTCTACCTCAGCTTTGGTCCGAGCGGCAACGGTCAGCCCGGCACGCTGTGGTATATCTGGGCCGTCGCCGGCGTTCTGTACGGCGCGATCGTTGCATTTAAAAACGTTTTTGTCCGCAAAGGCGGCAAGAGATAGGAGCTTATATGGAGCAGCATATAATTGAAATATCACATCTGAATAAAAGCTTCGGCGGCATAAAGGCCGTAAGCGATCTTTCGTTTCATGTGCGGCGCGGCGAGCTTTTCGCATTTCTCGGCGTCAACGGCGCCGGAAAGAGCACGACCATATCCATCATGTGCGGCCAGCTCAAGGCCGACAGCGGCAGCGTCATCATAAGCGGCCACGATGCCGACCGCGACATTGCGCAGATAACGCGCAAGCTCGGCGTCGTGTTCCAAAGCAGTGTGCTCGATAAACCGCTGTCGGTGCGCGATAATCTTGAAAGCCGCGCCGCGCTTTACGGCATAACGGGAACGGAGTTTGAAACAAGACTCGGTGAGCTGTGCGAGCTTCTTGAGCTTTCCGAGCTTCTTGACCGCAGCGTCGGCAAGCTCTCCGGCGGTCAGCGCCGCAGGATAGACATTGCCCGTGCCCTGCTGCACAGGCCGGAGATCCTGATTCTCGACGAGCCGACCACCGGCCTCGATCCGCAGACGCGCAGGCTCCTGTGGAGCGTTGTGCGCTCGCTGCGTGAGAAAGAGAACATGACCGTTTTCCTCACGACGCACTATATGGAGGAGGCCGCCGACGCGGACTATGTCGTTATTCTCGACAGCGGCCGCATAGCAGCCGAGGGCACGCCCCTTGCGCTGAAAAACGCCTACACCGGCGACTACATAACCTTCTACGGAGCGCAGCCCGAGGCGCTGAGCGCGCTGGGGCTTGAATACGAAGCTCTGCGCGATGCGTACAGGGTGGCCGTTCCAAACACCGCCCAGGCCACGAAGCTCATAACCGAGCACCCCGAGCTTTTTATCGATTATGAGATCACCAAGGGCAAAATGGACGATGTTTTCCTCGCCGTGACCGGCAAGGCTCTTTCGGGAGGTGGCGATTCATGAAAACGCTTTTAATTCTAACAAAGCGCAACTCAAAGCTTTTTTTCAAGGACAAGGGCATGTTCTTTTCCTCGCTGATAACTCCGGCGATACTGCTGGTTTTGTATGTAACGTTTTTATCCAACGTCTATCGCGACAGCTTTTTATCCGCGCTGCCCGAGGGCTTTGCGCTTTCCGACAGCATCATTGACGGCGTTGTCGGCGGTCAGCTTGCCTCGTCGCTTTTGGCGGTCTGCTGCGTTACCATTGCGTTCTGCTCGAACCTCTTAATGATCCAGGATAAGGTCACAGGCTCTGTTCGCGACCTCACCGTCACGCCGGTAAAGCGCAGCGTGCTTGCAATGGGCTACTTTGCCTCGTCCGCACTCGTCACGCTCATAGTGTGTCTCGTCACCTGCGGCATATGCTTTGCATATCTCGCCGCGATCGGCGGATGGTTTTTAAGCGGCGGCGACATTGCGCTGATACTTCTGGATGTTTTCCTGCTCACCCTGTTCGGCACGGCGCTTTCATCCTGCCTGCACTATTTTCTCACGACTCAGGGGCAGCTTTCGGCCGTCGGAACGCTTGTTAGCGCAGGCTACGGCTTTGTATGCGGCGCATATATGCCCATGTCAAACTTCCCCGTTGCTCTTCAGAAGGCGCTGTCGTTCCTCCCCGGCACCTACGGCACGAGCCTGCTGCATAACCACTGGATGCGCGGCGCGCTCGACGAAATGGGCAGCAGCGGCGTGCCCTCGCAGGTCATCGATGCGATACGCGACGGCATCGACTGCAACATTTATTTTTCCGGCAAGGCCGTATCAGAACCTGCAATGTTTCTGATCGTTGCCGGGTCGGTGCTTGTCGTGACGGCAATTTACATTCTCATAAACGCACTGTGCCGCCCGAGATACGGCGACAGATGACAAACAAGAAATTAACGCGCTCAGCGGCACTGTATGCCTTAACGCGCCTAGAAAAGGAGATATAAAACATGCTCGATATCAAAGGTCTGACAAAATGCTACGGCGAGAAAAAGGCTGTCGATGACCTCAGCCTGCATATCGCCCCCGGAACGATCTACGGCTTTATAGGCCATAACGGTGCCGGTAAGACTACGACGCTCAAATCCGTTGTCGGCATCCTCGATTTTGACGAGGGCGAGATCCGCATTAACGGCATCTCGATCAAGGCCGATCCCATAGCGTGCAAGAGTATGCTCGCCTACATTCCCGATAACCCCGATCTGTACGAGTACATGACGGGCATAAAGTACTTAAACTTCATTGCCGATATTTTCGGCGTAAGTCCCGAGGACAGAAAGGCTCGCATTGAAAAATACGCAGATCTTTTCGAGCTGACAAAGGATCTGGCTCAGCCCATTTCCGCTTACTCGCACGGCATGAAGCAGAAGCTTGCCATCATTTCGGCATGGATACACGCGCCCAAGCTCATCATCATGGATGAGCCGTTTGTCGGCCTTGACCCGAAGGCCGCGCACATTCTCAAGGGCATGATGCGCGAGCTGTGCGACGAGGACGGCGCGATATTCTTCTCGACCCACGTTCTTGAGGTCGCCGAAAAGCTCTGCGATCAGGTCGCCATCATAAAGGGCGGCAAGCTCATCCGTTCGGGCACGATGAGCGAGGTCAAGGGCGATGACAGTCTGGAGGAAGTATTCCTTGAGCTGGAGGATGAGTCATGCTGAAAATTCTTCTGAAAAAGCAGCTTTACGAGCTTAACAGCAGCTTTTTCTACGACCGCAAAAAGGGCAAGGCGCGCGCGAAATCGACGAGCATCCTGTTCATCGTTCTGTACGCGCTGCTGATGATCGTCGTCATAGGCGGCATGTTCGCTGCGATGTCTTTCATGCTGTGCAAGCCCTTTGTCGGTCTGGGACTTGACTGGCTGTATTTTGACATGATGACGCTTATGGCGCTGTTTCTCGGCGTTTTCGGCGGCGTTTTCAACACATATTCAAGCCTTTACAAGGCCAAGGACAACGACCTTATGCTCTCGCTGCCCGTGCCGACGAAGTACATTCTTCTGTCGCGCCTTATGGGCGTGTACCTCATAGGGTTAATGTTCAGCGCCGTTGTCATGCTTCCGGCGATCATTGTTTATTTCATCGTCGCAAAGCCTGCATTCGCCGGAGTTTTCGGCAGCATCCTGCTTACGATTCTTGTGAGCGTTTTCGTGTTCATCCTCTCCTGCCTGCTCGGCTGGGTGGTCGCGAGGGTGAGCGTTCATCTCAAGAGCAAGTCGCTCATCGTCGTTATCATCTCGCTTGTTTTCTTCGGACTTTACTACTTTGTGTGCTTTAACGCCTATGATCTTATCGAGCAACTTGTCCTGAACGCCGTGACCGTCGGCGAAAAGCTCATGAACTCGGCATATGTTCTGTATATCATCGGCGACTGCGGCGCAGGCGGCTGGCTGTCGATGCTGTACACAACGCTTGCCGTTGCCGTGCTGTTTATCCTCACCTATCGCATTCTCGCGCGCAGCTTTATCAAGATCGCAACGACCTCCGACAAGGTTGCAAAGCGCGAATACCGCTCGCAGACGGCTAAAATGCGCAGCACATCCTCCGCGCTTCTGCACCGCGAGCTTTCCCACCTGCTCTCAAGCCCGACATACATGCTCAACTGTGCCCTCGCCACTCCGATTCTCCTCATTGCCGGTGTGTTTTTGCTCATAAAGGGCGCGGACATTGTATCGATATTTGAAATGTTCGCTCTTCCCGACGGCTTTTTCACCGCCCTGCTTGCATTCGGCGTGTGCGTCCTCGGCGCAATGAACGACCTTACCGCGCCCTCCGTTTCGCTTGAGGGCAAGGGACTTTGGATAGCGCAGTCGCTGCCTGTGCAGCCCAAGGCTGTCCTCCACGCAAAGCTCAGGCTGCACATGCTTTTTACGGTCATCCCCGAGCTGTTTTGCAGCGCGTGTATCTGCATAGTGTTCCGCCCCGACTTCGTCTCCGGCCTGCTGTGCGTCATTCTGCCGCCGGTGTTCACGCTGTTTCTTGCCGCGTTCGGCCTGATAATAAACCTCAAAAAGCCCAACCTCAACTGGCAGACCGAAGCCATTGCCGTCAAGCAGAGCATAGGCGTTCTCATCGCAATGTTCGGCGGCTGGGTGATCGCGACAGCCCTCGGCATTGCCTACTACCTGCTGTACGCGGTTATCGGCTCGACGGTGTTTTTGTGCATCGCAGTCGTGCTGCTTGCGCTTTTATCCGCGCTGGAGCTTAAGTGGATAAACACACGCGGCAGCGAGATATTCAGGTATCTGTGATGAAGGATATTTTAAACAAGCTGCTCATCATAGCAAGCGTAGGTCTTGCCGTAGCAGGCGTGATATTTCTCGTCATAGCGTTCACCGGAAAATTCGACGGCACATGGCCGCTTGCCGCTTCGCTTGCATGCATAGTGCTTTCAAACCTCTTTAACATCATCCGCCTCAGGCAGGGTAAATAAAAAAATTCCGCATCTTTCGATGCGGAATTTTTACTAATTTACGATTTACAGGCCGTATTCCTCGGCGAGCTTTTTGAATGCCGGGAGCGAATTTTCGGCCGTCTTTTCGGACACGCAGTAGGCAAGTCGGGCATAGCCGGCAACGCCGAAGCTGTCAGACGGCACAAGCAGTATCTCGAACTTTTTGGCCTTTTCGCAAAATTCCCCGGCACTGTCGCCCTTGGGCGCTTTTACAAACAGATAAAACGCGCCGTCCGGCTTTACGCAGTCAAAACCCATGCCGGAAAGGGCATCATACAGCGTGTCGCGGTTTTTGGCATAGCTCGTGATATCAGGCCGGACATCCGCGCACTGCGCGAGCATGTGCTGCATAAGGCTCGGCGCGCAGACATAGCCCAGCGCTCTGCCGGCTCCGCACACGGCTGCGAAAACCTCCGCGCTGTCCTTGACGCAGGGCGGCACCATTATATAGCCGAGGCGCTCGCCCGGCAGCGACAGGGACTTCGAGTAGGAATAGCAGACGATCGTGTTGGGGTAAATGTTCGGCACGAACGGAACGGTCACGTCGCCGTAAACAAGCTCGCGGTAAGGCTCGTCGGCAATGAGGTAAATGCTTTTTCCCTTTTCCTCCTGCGCGGCCTGAAGGATCTTGGACATGACCCTGAGCGTCTGCTCGCTGAGTATCGCACCCGAGGGATTGTTCGGCGAGTTTATGATGACCGCCGCAACGCCCTGCTCGACAGCGTTTTCAAACGCCGCCATGAACGGCTGCATATCGTCGCCTGCCGGCGGAACTATCAGAATCTCCGCTCCGGCATTTTCGGCAAACACCTTGTATTCGGGGAAAAACGGTGCGAGCACCGCGACCTTCTCGCCCTCGGACACCAGCGCCGACAGGACTATCGACAGCGACGAGGAAGCACCGGAGGTCAGGTAAATGCTCTCGGCCGGTATATCATATCCGGCTCTTTTGCTCTCCTGCGCCGCGGCGGCCTTGCGCGCCGCCATTGCGCCGGGGGCTGCCGTGTATCCGTGCAGAGCGAGGCTCTCCTCATTTTGGAGAAGCTCTATAAGCGTATTTTTCACCTTTTCGGGCGTCGGAACATTGGGATTTCCTATGCTGAAATCAAAAACATTTTCGCTGCCTATCTCGCTGCGGCGCGCGTCGCCGTAGGCTGCGATGGCACGTATTGCCGAATCGCTTTTGCCGAGTGCAAGCATTTTCTTCGCTATCATGGTGCTGCTCCTTTCCGATTTATCGTGTGTGTTGTTTTATCTGAGGTCTGCCAGCTCGTATATGAGTCTCTCGGTCTTATCCCAGCCGATGCAGGCGTCGGTGATGCTCTTGCCGTAAACTCCGCCGTCGGGCTTCTGGTTGCCGTCCTCAATGTAGGACTCGATCATAAGGCCCTTGACCAGATGCAGGATATCGTCCGAGTGGCGCGTGCTGTGCAGAATTTCCTTTGCAATGCGCGGCTGCTCATCCCACTGCTTGCCGGAGTTGGAGTGGTTGGTGTCGATGACGACCGCCGGGTTTTTAAGTCCGCTTTTTGCGTAAAGCTCGCACAGTATCTTAATATCCTCGTAGTGATAGTTGGGTATGGTTCTTCCGTATTTATTTGACGAGCCGCGCAGAATTGCGTGTGCAAGCGGATTACCCTTGCTCTGCACCTCCCAGTTGGAGTAAACGAAGGTGTGCGGATGCTGGGCGGCGGTGATGGAGTTCATCATAACGGAAAGATCGCCGCTGGTGGGGTTTTTCATGCCGACCGGCAGATCAAGGCCGCTGGCAGTGAGCCTGTGCAGCTGGTTTTCAACCGATCTTGCGCCGACCGCAACGTAGGAGAGCATGTCCGAAAGATAGTGGTGGTTTTCCGGATACAGCATCTCGTCTGCGCAGGAAAAGCCGGTTTCGGCAATCACTTTCATGTGCATCTTGCGTATCGCGATAAGGCCGCGCAGCATATCCGGCGAGCTGTTCGGGTCGGGCTGATGGAGCATGCCCTTGTATCCGTCGCCGGTGGTGCGGGGCTTATTGGTGTAAACGCGCGGAACGATGAGTATCTTATCAGCAACCTTCTCCTGAACCGTGCGCAGACGCGAGATGTAATCGAGCACCGAGTCCTCGCGATCGGCAGAGCACGGGCCTATGACAAGCAGCAGTCTGTCGTCCTCGCCGGTGAATATTTTCCTGAGCGCCACATCGGTGATCTTTTTTCTCTCGGCAAGCTCGGGGGTTATCGGGTACATTTCCTTTATCGCCTGCGGCGTAGGCATTTTTCTTTTGAATTCCATGTTCATGACTCATCATCCTCTTTTTTAACATCAAAGTATTTTCTGCGCTCTGTCGAAAGGCGCATCATACGGCGTATGGTTTCGCGGTCGCCGTTAGCTATGCTGTTTCGCAGAAGCTCGAACTTTTCGGAGAAAAGATCCATCTGCTTCACCAGCTCGTCGCGGTTGAGCAAAAACAGCTCGCTCCACATTTCATCGTTTATTTTTGCAATGCGCGTAAGGTCGCGGAACGAGTCACCCGTGTAATCGACGAGATGGTGCGAATCCTTGCACACCATAAGCGAAACTGCAATGCAGTGCGCAAGCTGCGAGAGAAAGCCTATCATCTCGTCGTGCTTTTCGGGCGTAAGCTCGGCTATCATGCGAAAGCCCATTATTCTGCCAAGCTCCTTGCAGGTCTCGATAGCTTCGGGCGTATTCTTATCCGTGGGCGTCACGATGTAGTTTGCGCCCTCGAATATCTCCATGCGCGCGTTTTCAACACCACTGCACTCGCGGCCGGCCATGGGGTGCGCGCCGATAAACTCAAGGTCAGGCCGCAGCATGTCCTGAATTTTATAGACTATGCTGCATTTTACGCCGGTAACGTCGCTTATAAGCGCATTGGGCTTAATGTACTGCTGATATTTCTCTACCCACTCTACAAACGCATGCGGATACATTGCGAAAATCAGCAGGTCAAACTGCCTGATATATTCGGGGTCTATTTCGGCTCTGCCGTGCTTTATTATCCCCTCGCGCAGGGCATAGTCTATCGTCTCCTGCCGCCGTGCGACGGCTCCGACCTCAAAGCCGTGCGAGGTTAGCGACTCGGCGTAGCTGCCGCCCATAAGGCCAAGTCCGAGTATAAGTATTTTTGTGTTTTTATCAAGCTTCATATTCTGCCTCCAAACCGAGGGAACTGAGTGCGTCAAAGTAATTCGGGTAGCTCTTGCGCACCGCCTGAGCGCCGTCTATAACGCCGCCTGCTATACTGCACAGGAGCGTGAGCGCCATGACTATGCGGTGGTCGTTGTGCGACGAAAGCTCCCTGTCCGGCGCGCTTATCTTCCCCGGCTTTATCGTTACGCTGTTTTCGCAAAGCTCGGTTTCGATGCCGAAGGCTTCAAGCTCCTGCGCCATGACGGCGGCTCTGTCGCTCTCCTTTATCCGCAGCCTGCGCGTTCCGGTAAAGCGCGCTCCGTTGCCAAGTGTCGCTGTCAGCGCAAACAGCACCGGGCCGAGGTCGGGGCAATTTGAAATGTCAAGCTCCGCGCCGGGCTGTGTAAGCTCCCGGAAATACTCAAGGCACACTCTGTCGCCCTGTATGCTGTTTTCGTTCAGACCGTTCACATTAACTCTGCCGCCGATGAAGTTAAATGCCTCGAGCGCCGCGGCATTTGACCAGTCGCCCTCAACGGTCTTATCTCCGGCAGCATACCGCTGTCCTCCGGGAACGGCAAAGGTGTTTTTCTCATGCTCTGCGATTTTTATGCCGAACGAGCCGAGCGCCGCGGCGGTAATGTCTATATACGCTCTGCTCTCTACCGGAGGAAGGATCTTTATCACGCTGTCGCCGTCAAGCAGCGGAAGCGCAAACAAAAGCCCCGTTATGAACTGGCTGCTGACATCGCCGCGCAGAACATACTCACCTGCCGTGAGCGCGCCGGAAAATTCGATCCCACCGCTGTCTTTTTTAATTTCGATGCCCTTGCCGCCGAGAAGCTGCTCGTATATTCCGATTCCTCGCTCAAGCAGTCTGGGCGTACCCTCGAACCGCACTCTGCCGCCGGTGAGCGCAGGCGGTATCATAAAGCGCAGCGTGCTTCCGCTTTCGCGGCAGCGCAGCACCGCGCCCTCGGGTGTTTTTCCCGTTTTGCCGCATATTTTAACCGTGTCACCGATCTTTTCGTATTTTGCGCCGAGCGCGGCGATGCAGTCGAGCGTTGCGAGCATATCCTCGCTTTCGGAAATGCCGCGTATCGTGCTCTCGCCCTCGGCGAGGGCGGCGCATATCATCAGGCGATGCGCGTAGCTTTTCGACGGCGGCGCGCATATCTCGCCGCGAAGGCGCGACGGACTTATTTTAACCTTCATTTTTCTCTCCGATATAGTAGATGAGGAAGTCCACTGCCTCGTTATAGCCGTCAAGCCCGTGGCCGCAGATGGTTTTGACCGCAGCATCGCGGATGTAGCTCACCTGGCGGAACGCCTCGCGCTCGGACACCTCGGAGATGTGCACCTCCACCGTCGGTATTCCGACGCCCTTCGCCGCGTCCGCTATCGCAACCGAGGTGTGCGTATATGCGGCCGGATTAAAAACGATGCCGTCAATGCCGTCAAAATACGCCTTCTGTATCGCGTCAACGAGGTCGCCCTCGTGGTTTGACTGATAAAACTCGACGGTGACGCCCTTTTTCTCGGCGTGCTCGCTTATCAGTTTCAGAAGATCCTTATAGCTTTGTCTGCCGTATATCTCCGGCTCTCTTATGCCGAGAATGTTTATATTCGGCCCGTTGAGTACGAGTATTTTCATTCTCCCAGCTCCTTTAATATTGCGTCGGCCTCCGCCTCGGGCGTGGTGTTCGCGTCGATGTGTACCTCTGCCGCCGCCGTGTAGATATCGTATCTCTCTGCATAGAGCTTCTCAAGCGCGCTGCGGCGCGAGGCAAGCGGCCTGTCGTCGGTCGCAATGAGATTTTCAGGCGCGCGATCCAGGAACACGATCGTTCCGTTCTGCTTGAGTGCTCTCACGTTTTCCGGATCGAGCACAGCGCCGCCGCCGGTCGCGATGACCTTGCCGCCGGTGGACGCAAGAGACGCTATTGTTTCCTTTTCAATGCGCCTGAACTCAGGCTCGCCGAATTTGGCGAAGAAATCGGAAATGGACATGCCGATTTTTTTGATAATGTATTCATCAGTGTCGGCAAGCTCCTTGCCGCTTTTTTCGGCCAGGATCTTACCCACGGTGGTCTTGCCGCTCGAGGGCATACCGACGAGGACAATATTCTGCTTTGCGCTTTTAACGCTGTCAAACGCACTTTTTATAAGGCTCTCGTCAAGCTCGATGCTCTGAAACACTGCCGAGGCGTAAACCGCCTGAGCCGAGAGCATGTACAGTCCGCCCTCTGCCGGAATGCCTTGCTCCTGCGCATCGAGTATAAGATTTGTGCGCAGGGGATTGTATATCGCGTCGAGCACGCCCTCAAGCTTCGGGAATGCGGAAATGTCTATCGGTCTGCCCTCGACCTTCGGGAACATGCCGGCAGGCGTTGCGTTTATGATGATCTGCGCGTCGCTGTGCTCCTGCGCGGCCTGCTCATATGTTATGCTGCCGCCCTTTCCGCTGCGCGAAACGTAGTCAACGCTCTCTGCACCCATAAACTCTGCCAGAGCGTGCGCAGTTTTCGATGCGCCGCCGGTGCCGAGGATGAGCACCTTTTTGCCCTTCATGTCAACGCCTGCGTGCTTTGCAAGCGCCAGCATACCGGGAAAATCGGTGTTGTCGCCGTAAAGCTTGCCGTTTCGGTTTACGATGGTGTTCACTGCGCCGATGCGCTTTGCCGTTTCGGATATCTCGTCAAGATACGGGATAACGTCCTGCTTGTACGGAATCGTAACGTTTATCGCGTTAAACTCGCGCTTTGTCATAAACTCGCCCAGCTCATCCGGTCTAAGCTCATGCAGCTCGTATTCATAGTCTGCTATCTGCGCGTGAATTTCGCACGAATAGCTGTGCGTCAGATGCTCGCCGATAAGTCCGTATTTCACCTGTCATCTACTCCTTTCGTCAGCACATCCGTGCCGTATCGCAGGCTGAGCATATCCGCAACGCACAGCGCCGCAACGCTGTCGAGCACCGGGCATATCCTGCGGATTATCGCAGGGTCATGCCGTCCGTGGATGCTCAGCTGAGTATTTTCGTTTTTTATAAAGTCAACCGTGTCCTGCTGCTGCGCAATGGACGGCGTGGGCTTTACTGCACAGCGGAAGACGATCGGCATGCCGTTTGTTATGCCGCCGTTGACGCCGCCGTTATTGTTCGTCGTTGTGACTATCCTGCCGCCGGATACTCTCAGTGGGTCATTGCACTCGCTGCCCTTCATATCCGCAGCGGCAAAGCCTGCGCCGAACTCAACGCCCTTGACGCCGCCGAGGCTGAACGCCGCGTGGGAGATAACGCTCTCAACGCTGTCAAACCACGGCTCGCCGACTCCTGCCGGTGTGCCGCATATAACGGTTTCCGTAACGCCGCCGACGCTGTCGGCTTCTTCGCGCGCTTTCAAAATGCGCTGCGCCATTTCCTCGCCGCGGGCATCGTCGAGCACAGGGAAGCTTTTTTCATGAAGCGATTTTATATCGCTTTCAAGGTCGCCAAATTTTCTGTCCAAAACGCCGGCGCACTTTGCGATGTGCGTTGCAAGGCTTATGCCTATGCCCTCGAGCGCCGGGATTATAACGCCGCCCGCCGCAACGAGCGCCGCGGTTATCCTGCCGGAAAAATGTCCGCCGCCGCGATAGTCCTCAAAACCGTGATATTTGCAGTAGGCCGAAAAATCGGCATGTGCCGGGCGCGCCGGGCCGTAGTTATAATCACGGCTTATGGTGTTCTCGTTGGGGATAACTATCGTCAGCGGAGTGCCGGTCGTTCTGTCGGAAAACACGCCGCTTATGATCTTAAATTCGTCCTTTTCCTGCCGGGGCGTATCCAGCGCCGAGGACGGTCGGCGGCGCGTGAGCTGCCGCGCGATGAAATCCTCATCGACCTTTATTCCCGGCGCAAGTCCGTCTATCACGCAGCCGACCGCCGCGCCGTGGCTTTCGCCGAATATCGTCAGGCAAACGCTCTGACCGAAGCTGTTTTTCATCCTTAGCCCTCCAAACGCGAGAGTATCTCGTCGGCGCTCATGCGGCAAAGGCGGAACGAGCCGATCTCGTCAACGATCACCGCCGCAATGCCGTCGGAGGCCATTTTCTTATCGTGCTTCAAAAACGGCATAAGCTCCTCGGCGCTCTGCCCGATCTTTGAAGGCAGGCCGTATTTTTCAAGCACCGACTTTATCCGAGCCGCGGCATTATCTCCGCTCATCGGGATCATGCCGAGCGCAACACACTCGCCGTGCAGGAGCTTGCCTGCACTAAAGCTCTCCACCGCATGTCCGATCGTGTGGCCGAAGTTTAGCACCTTTCGCAGTCCCGTCTCGCGCGGATCCTGCTCGACTACGCTCTTTTTTATCATCAGCGCTCTGTAAATGATCTGCGGAAGATCGGCCGTGAGGTCTGCGCTGTTTTCGATAAGCTCAAACAGCTCGGCATCGTTCGTAGCCGCCATTTTTATTGCCTCGGCAAGACCGGCCATGAGCTGGCGGCGCGAAAGCGTTTCGAGCACCTCGGGGTCTATGATGACCTTTTTGGGCTGGTAAAACGCGCCGACGATGTTCTTTACGCCCCCGAAGTCTATCGCCGTTTTGCCGCCGATGGAGGAATCGACCTGCGACAGAAGTGTTGTCGGGATATTGTAAAAATTCACGCCGCGCATGTAGCAGGACGCCGCAAATCCGCTCAGGTCGCCAACAACGCCGCCGCCGACGGCAACAACGCAGTCGCCTCTTGTAAACGACTTATCGAGCATCTCGGATAAAAGGTGCCGGAACTCGTCAAAGCACTTGCTCTGCTCGCCCTGCGGTATGGTGACGATCACCGCCTCGCTGCACTGCGCGGCAACGGTCTCGGCGTACTGCGCCGGAACTCCGCTGTCGGTGACGACGAGCACACGGCGGTTGAGGTTTAAAAGCTCACCGGCCTTTTTAATTGCGCCCGGCTCGAGCACGATGTCATAATTCCATGTATCGGTCTTTACGGGGACGATCATATCTGTCACTCTCCGATTTTAAGATTTGAGTAGTAGGTTCCGACGAGCTTGAGCTTTGCGCATATCGCCGACAGCTCGCGGAGCATATCCTGTCCGTTTTCGTTGTTTATGTTTCCCTCGGCCTCGATGTAAAAGAAGTAGTTCCACTGCAGATCCTTCATCGGGCGCGAGCGCAGGTTGCGCATATTAAAGCCGTGCGAGCCGATAATGTTAAGCATCTGCGCAAGAGAGCCGGCCTCGTTTTTAACGGTGAACACGAGGATGAAGTTCTCCTCGGCGCGGCTCGACATTGAAGCCGGCCTGTTCTGCGCACGAGAGAGCGCCGCAAAGCGCGTCGTGTTTATCTTGCTGTCGTTAATGACCTTGTCGATAATATCGAGCTCGAAAATTTTGCTCGTCTCGTCCGAGGCTATTGCAGCGACCGATGCGTCGTTTTTCTCCTTGACATACTGCGCGGCAAGCGCGGTGTTTGAAAACGTCTCGGTCTCGAAACCGTGCGCGCGGATGTACTCGCCGCACTGCTCAAGCGCCTGCGGATGACTGATGACGGTCTTTATCCCGTCGAGCGACGCGCCCTCGACGCCGAGCAGATTGTGCTCTATCGGAAGATCGACGACCTGGTTTACGAACAGATCGCCCGAGAAGATAAGATCCATGACCGTTCCGACCTCGCCGGCAGCGCTGTTTTCAAGCGGCAGCACCACGCAGTCGTACTCGCCGCGCTCGACCGCGCGGTACGCGTCGCCGAAATCGGAATACGGGATAAGCTCGGCCTCCGGGAACATGCGCTTTGCCGCCATATATGCAAACGCGCCCTCAACGCCGCAATAGGTAACGCGCATGCCGTTTAAGAGCTTCGACTGATACTCGCAGGAGAGATCTATCGTCTTTCTGAGAAACTGCACATAATACGACTCGACGTCGGCGTTCTCAATAAGCTTGCGGTCACGGTCGATAAGCTCCTTTTCGCGCACTGCATCCTTGACGGACAGGCCGTGCTGCTTTTTATATTTTGCTATCACCGCCGCAGCCTGCATGCGCTGCTCGAAAAGCTTTGCCATCTCGGCGTCTATACGGCTGATCTCTTTTCTGGAAGTCTCAAGTTCGTTCATATCGGTACCTCTGTTTTTTCAATAAAAATATGCGATTCCTTTGCAAAGGAACCGCATTCAATGACAATTATTCGCCGCTCAAGCGGCTTTTATGCGTGCATTGTTACGTCCTTTGCCAGGCGGTGCTGCGCCAGCCATAATAAAAAACGCAGTACGAATAAAATCGTACTGCGTCAAAAGACATGGATGCACTGCGGACAGACTCAGACACGGAACAATTGCCGATCGTTGTGCAGCGTGCAGTCATTTCCGTATCCTCGCTTTCCTGATTTATTAACGAATAAATTATACTCACACCCGGCTGCATTGTCAATTGCCGCTTTTCAACAAAATTCCCCTCGCCCCGGCAAAAGCTTTTAGGCAATATCGGGGCAGTTTCGGAAACCGCCCGTCGGGATGGGTGCATTTCCACAAGCCCCTTTGGGCAGCATGGGTGCATTTTTGCCGCTCAAATCAGCCAACGAAGGGCGAACTTCTTCCGTCAGCTTCCGTCACCAAACACTTTGACCTGCTCCATTTGAGCAAGATAAAATGCGTCCAGGCAAGCCAATGGGGCGCAGGTCATACTTTGTGTATTTCCAAGCCCCTTTGGGCAGCATGGGCGCATTTTGGCCGCTCAAATCAGCCAACGAAGGGCGAACTTCTTCCGTCAGCTTCCGTCACCAAATACTTTGACAGGTCACATTTGAGCGAGATAAAATGCGTCCAGGCAATCCAATGGGGCGCAGGTCATACTTTGTGTATTTCCAAGCCCCTTTGGGCGGCATGGGCGCATTTTGGCCGCTCAAATCAGCTTAGCCCCACAGGGCGGTGAGCATAGGTATTATCTGCTTCTTGCGGCTCATGACGCCGGGCAGGAAGAGCATGTTATCCTTGGGCTCGGCGGAGAAGGCGCGGCGGATGGTGTCGTCGCTGCCGATGTAGAGAAGCTGGGTGCCCTCGAGGAGGACGTCGGTGAGCATGAGGATGACGATGTCGTAGCCGTGGTCTGATTTCATGCGGCGCATCTCGCTGAGGAATTCCTCGCGGCGCTCGAGCATTTTCGCCGAGTCAAGAGTCGTGATCTGACCGACGCCGAGTATCTGTCCGGAGAGATGGAACTCCTTGAAGTCCGAGCGGATAAGCTCGGATACGGGCTTTGTGTCGGACGAGCCGGAAAACAGCTCCTTTCCCAGTGTCTCAAGCGAAACGTTTGCAATGCGCGCCATACGCTCGGCAAGCGCGGTATCACGCTTCGTGCAGGTCGGGGATTTGAACATGACCGTGTCGGACAGTATGGCCGCCGCCATAAGCCCTGCCATTGCCGGCGAGGGCATAACGCCGTGCTCCTGATACATGCCGCAGATGATCGTTGTCGTGCTGCCGACAGGCTCATTGCGCATGCGGATAGGCTGTGCCGTCTGGATGTCGGCAAGGCGGTGGTGATCTATTATCTCCAGTATCTCGGCCTGCTCAAGGCCGGCTACCGCCTGCGCCTTTTCGTTGTGGTCAACGAGCACAACGCGCTTTCTGCGCGGACGCAGCAGGTGATATCTTGACAATGTACCGACGACCTTTTCGTTTTCGTCGAGCACGGGGTAGCAGCGATAGCGGCTTTTGAGAACTTCCTCGCGGACATCGTCGATGTAGTCGCTCAAATGGAAGCATATCGTATCCTCGGTGTGGCACGGGCGAGAGATGGGGATCGCCTGATAGATGAGCTTTGCAACGCGCGCAGCGTCAAAGGGAGTGGATACGATGCAGGTCTTGCCCGCATTTTCAAGCCACTGCTTTTTTGCCTCGGTCTGGCACAAAACGATGCAGTTTACGCCGAGCTTGAGCGCGCGCTCTACCATATCGGGCTGATCGCCGCACAGCACGATGCTGTCGGGGTCGTTGAACAAAAGCGTATCGCAGCTCTGCGGCAGCGCAATAACTACGTTGCCCGAGATGCAGTCGAAAAGCTCTGCGTCCTCATTGAGTATTTTGCCCTCGAGCACGCTCAGCACATTATAAAGCGGGACATCGTCTATATGCGGATCTATGATGGTCAGCAGGCTGTACGACGCGATATCTCCGGCCGAGAGAGTGCCGTGCAGGGTGCCGTCCTCGTTTATGACGGGAATGACGGACACCTTCTGCTCGCGCATCATGCGCCACGCTCTGTTCATCGTGACCGAGGAGTTCAGCGCAGGGGGCGTATCGAAATCAAGGTCGCGCACCTGCGTGCGCACGTCGTTTATCTGGCGCGGCGGCTCAAAGCCGAATTTATCGAGCATGCGCTGAGTCTCGTCGCTTATATGTCCAAGGCAGGCCGCAGTGTATTCTCTGTCGCCGAGGGCGTTGCGAAGCGCCGCATAGCTCATCGCCGCGACGATCGAATCGGTATCCGGATTACGGTGGCCTACCACAAAAATTTCATTCATTATTCTTTCCTCCGATTTTGGGTGCTTCACAATTATAGTATGTGATTTTTAAATGTCAACAGGAAAAGCTGCATCTTAACAGATGCAGCTATGCGTTTTATATCACTTTTTATTCCCCTGCGCATGCATCGAGCAGATCGCGTATCTCCTGCGCCGAACCTGCGGCGGCAAAAGCTCCGTTTCCGTAATCGGCATAGACGCGGCCGTCATCAATATAAATGAGCACAAAATCAGGCTCGACACCGTCATCAAAGCTGACCGCGTAATCGGCCTCGCCCGACACGACATATTCGCTGTGCGCATCTTCTGCCGGCGCAAGCAGTGTGCGGAGCTTTTCAGCTGTCTCCGCCGAGACAGCAGCTCTTGTTTTCGCATTCTGAGCCAGAGTATATGTTGTTTTGTCACCATTGCCGGATTGTCCGGTGAATCTCCCGTCCAGAACAGGCAGCGTCTCTTCAACATAAAAGTCGTTTGAATCGACCTTGTTTTCCGCCGGACTTAGCATACCGCTCTTAACTCCTGCGAATATGACAAGGGCAAGGCATGCCGCTACGGACAGATATTTTATCCACACTATACCGGTTTTCTTCTTCGGCTTTGCCTTTATGCCGGACATAATTTTTTCATGCAGTCCGTCGGGCAGCGGCTCTTCAAAGGCGTTTGCGTCGCCGCCGAGAACTTTTTCGATTATTTTCTTTTCAGAAACTTCAGTCATACAAGCTCTCTCTTTATACCTTTTATTATGCACTCAAGCTCATCGAGCGTTTCTACCTTAACAAGAAGCTGCTTATAATATCCGGCGTATGCAACGCCCTTGAGATACCACGGTATCTGATGCCTCGCCTCAAGACATGCAAGGCGCTCACCGAACTTTTCCGCGTACATTCTCGTATGCCGCAGGGCAAGGTCCATACGCTCGGCAAGCGGCGGCTTTTCCGGTATCTCTTTGCCGGAGAGCAGTGCGTTTGCCTCGGCAAAAAGCCATGGATCGCCGAACACGCCGCGCCCTGCCATCGCAAGGTCGCAGCCGGTGTAGCGCAATATGTGCTCTGCATCCTCTGCAGAGAATATGTCTCCGTTTGCGATGACCGGAATGCCGACAGACTTTTTTACGTCGCGGATGATATCCCAGTCCGCGCGCCCGGAGTACATCTGAGCTCTCGTTCTGCCGTGCACGGCTATGGCCGCGGCTCCGGCCTGCTCCATGATCTTTGCAAACTCCACGGCATTGACGCTGCCCCCGTCAAAGCCCTTGCGGAACTTCACCGTAACGGGAACATCGACGCTTTCGACCACCGCCTGCACTATCTTTCCGGCAAGCTCCGGATCGCGCATGAGCGCCGAGCCGTCGCCGCTTTTGACTATCTTGCCCACCGGGCAGCCCATGTTTATATCCAGCATATCCGCGCCGGAGTATTCTATCGCCATGGGCGCCGCCTGCGCCATTATCTCCGGCTCATGGCCGAATATCTGCGCGGCGAAGGGGCGGCAGCCGGGCAGATTATAAAGCAGGCTTTTCGTTTTATTATCGCCGTAGCACAGCGCCTTTGCGCTGACCATTTCGGTCGTCGTGAGCGCGGCGCCAAGCTCGGTGCATATCGCGCGGAAGGCAAAATCCGTGACTCCGGCCATCGGCGCGAGCGTCATCGGGCCGCTTATTTCAACATTGCCTATCTTCACCATAATATATCCAGTCCCACCGGGCAGTGATCCGAGCCCATGATCTCGGGCAATATATAAGCATCCTTTATGTTATCACGCAGCCTGTCGGATACAACAAAGTAGTCGATACGCCAGCCGACGTTGCGCTCTCTTGCTGCCGCGCGGTAGCTCCACCAGGAATACGCGTCGCGCTTATCGGGGTAAAGCGTGCGGAAGCTGTCGATAAATCCGGCATCGAGAAGCTCTGTAAACTTGCCGCGTTCTTCGTCGGAAAAGCCGGGGTTAAAGTGGTTAGTGTCGGGATTTTTGAGGTCTATCTCGCAGTGGGCAACATTCATATCGCCGCAAACTATGACGGGCTTAAGCTTATCCAGCCCCATAAGATATTCGCGGAAATCATCCTCCCAGCTCATGCGATAGTCCAGGCGCTTTAGTTCATTCTGCGAATTGGGTGTGTAGACGCACACGAGGAAGAACTCATCGTATTCGAGCGTAACTGCTCTGCCCTCGGTCTCGTGTCCGGGTATGTTTCGCCGAACGCTCATGGGCGTGTGCTTTGTAAATATTGCCGTACCGGAATAGCCTTTCTTTTCGGCATAGCTCCAGTAGCTTTCGTATCCGGGCAGATCAAGCTCTATCTGACCTTCCTGTAATTTTGTCTCCTGCAGGCAGAAAAAATCCGCATCAAGCGACCAGAAGATATCCTCAAAGCCCTTTTTTACGACGGCGCGAAGACCGTTGACGTTCCAGCTTATAAATCTCATTCGTTCAGCCCCCTCGCATCGGAAAGCGCGGCATTGCGCAGCCTCGGCACCTCGCCGGACGCGCCGTTTTTCGTATTCTCGGTTTTGACGGCAACAAGTCGGTTTATCTTAACGCCCATCTCGCGGAACTTGCACTCGTAGTCGGTCATGACTCCGCCCTCGCCGCCGGCATGCAGGTCATTGGTCACGCTGTGGACTTCCCAACCCTCGGCCTTTATCTGCTCAAGCGACCATGTAAAAAGCGGCAGATTATCCGTCTTGAAGCACACCTCGCCGCCCATTGGCAGGATATCGGCATATATCCGCAAAAAATTCGGAGATGTGAGCCGATGCTTTGCGTCGCGGCTTTTCGGCCACGGGTCGCAGAAGTTGACGAAAACGCGCTCGACCTCGCCGGGAGCAAACACCTCGCGCAGCTTCAGTGCGTCCATAGATATAAACCGCACGTTGCCGATCTCTTCGGCGCAGGCGCGCTCCATGGCGATGACCATGGCGTCCTCGACCTTCTCAAGCGCTATAAGCTCAGCGCCGGGATTTTCCTTTGCCGTGCCGACCGTGAAGCGGCCCTTGCCGCAGCCGATCTCGAGCCACAGGCTCTTTCCGGGAAAGCTCTCACGCCATTTTCCGCGCAGGGCGGCAGGCTCGGCTATCTGCACCGCTGCGCACTTTTCCATGCGCGGCTGCAGGTTCGGTTTTTTTCTCATTCGCATTTATCGATCACTCTCCGAAGCTTTATCCATAGTAAAATACCATACATTCGACAAAACATCAATCCGAAAATCATTCAATATCAACACATTTTCGGCAAAAACCGGACATTTTCTGACATATAACTACTTGAAAACTTAAAAAGCTTATGATATAATGCACTAATCAAATAATTAACACCCTTTTGTTGCGTTTTTAAGGAGTATCAATATATGAAGCGTGTAAAAGTATCTAATAACGTAATCCGCCGCCTTCCCAGATATCTTAGAAAGCTCGATGAGCTTACCGATGCAGGCGTAAGCCGCATATCATCCGGCGAGCTGGGCCGCCAGCTTGGTCTCACCCCCTCGCAGATCCGTCAGGACTTCAGCTGCTTCGGCGAATTCGGCCAGCAGGGCTACGGCTATAAAGTCACCGCACTCCGCGCGGAGATCGCATCCATCCTCGGTATGGACAGGGGCTACAGCGCCATTCTCATCGGCGTCGGCAACCTCGGCCAGGCACTTCTGTGCAACTTCTCGTTCAAGACCTGGGGCTTTGACCTCAAGGCCGCGTTCGACGTTAAGCCGCAGCTTATCGGAACCGATTACGAGGGCGTGAAGATCCACGACATGGCCACCCTGCCGCAGTATCTTTCCGAAAACAAGGTCGATGCCGCTGTCCTGTGTGTTCCGAAGGCTCACGCAGTTCAGACTACCGAGCTTCTCACCTCGCACGGCGTGAACGCCATCTGGAACTTCACCAACGTCGAGCTGACAGCTCCCGAGAGCAGCACCATCGTTGAAAACATCCACTTCTCCGACTCTCTGCTGTCGCTGAGCTACTACATCTCCGAGGATAACGACGAGAAGGCCGCAAGAGCTGCAAGAATGAACAAATAAGCAAACGACTTGAAATGCCGGCCAAAGGCCGGCATTTTTCTTTGGAGGGACAACACATGTCAGACACGATAGCCGCCGTCTCCACCGGCACTCAGGTCTGCGCGATAGGCATCGTCCGCATGTCCGGCGGCAAGGCGATCGATATCGCAGACAGGCTCTTTTCGCCCGTGTCGGGGCGCAAAATGGCCGACTGCGAGGACAGAAAGCTCATCTACGGAAAGCTCTGCGACGAGCAGGGTCGGCTTCTTGATATCTGCCTTTGCACGATAAGCCGCGCCCCGAACAGCTACACCGGCGAGGACACCGCCGAATTTCAGTGCCACGGCTCGCCCGTCGTTCTGCGTGCGGTGCTTGAGGCGGCATTCAGCCTCGGCGCAAGGCAGGCTCTGCCCGGCGAGTTTACAAAGCGCGCTTTTCTTAACGGCCGCATGGATCTTTCCGGCGCGGAGGCAGTCGCGGATATCATCGACGCCGAAACCGCCGAGGCCGCGCGCAACGCTGCCGGTCAGCTCGGCGGAGCAATATCACGCCGCATCGACGAAATATACGGTGCGCTCACCGACATAAGCTCGCACTATCACGCGGTGCTCGACTATCCCGACGAGGATATCGAGGACTTCACCCTCGCGCGCTATGAGGAAGATATCGAGCGCTGCACGGCAGTGCTTGAGAGCCTGCGCGCAAGCTATAACAGCGGAAAGCTTCTGCACTCGGGCGTTCCGGCCGCGATAGTCGGGCGGCCCAACGCCGGAAAAAGCTCGCTTTTGAACGCCGTTTTGGGCTATGACCGCGCCATCGTGACCGATATTCCCGGCACGACGCGCGACACGATCGAGGAGAAGCTGCGTCTCGGCGGAGTGCTGCTGCGCCTTACCGACACCGCCGGCATACGCGATACCGACGACGAGATAGAGCGCATGGGCGTAACGCGCTCGCGCCGCGCAATGGAGCAGGCCGAGCTTGTTCTCGCCGTCATTGACGGAAGCCGCGAGATAACGCCCGAAGATCTTGAGCTTATAGAATGTGCAGAGAGAGCGCCGCACGGCATCGTCATTTTATCCAAACATGACCTTGGCAGTTTGAGCAAAATGCCCGAAACAACGCTGCCGGTCATTGAGATAAGCTCCGTTACCGGCGAGGGGCTGAGCACGCTTGAGGACACGGTGCGCGCGCTGTTTCCCATGCCGGCCGCGCCTGCCGGCGAGATACTGACGAATGCCCGGCAGTTTGACGCCGTTTCACGCGCGCTTGAATCTATGAAGGCTGCCGGCGACGCGATGCGCTCGGGCTGCACGCCCGACATAGTCCTCACCGAGACCGAGACCGCCATGGCCGCCCTCGGCGAGCTCACCGGACGCACCGTACGCGAGGAGGTCACAAACCGAATATTCGAACGCTTCTGCGTGGGGAAATAGAAAAACAGACGGCAAAGGCCGGCTGACATAAGAAAACACACGCCAAAAAAGGCGGAGCAAGCACGAATGTCTATGTTGCGACGGCTTGGTATACACAAAGTATGCCTGCGCCGCCGCGCCTTGACCTCGCACTTGCTCCGTCATTTTTGGTGCTTTGCAGTTTTGAAGCTGAGATTTTTTGTTCCTGCAAGGACAAAGTTGCAGAGCATACTGTCGTATTCTCAAGGCTTTGGACGCCGCAGGGGCGAAAAAGATCGCTTCAAAACCGTATGTTTTCTTGTGTCAACCGGCCTGGGCCGTCTGTTTTTTACTTTATATACGGAAGTCCTGTCTGGGGGCGCGGATAGAAAAGCACCTTCGGGCAGGCTTTGCCCGTCAGAGCCATTGCGCGCTCAAGCGCTTTCTGCGGATCGCGGACAGGCTCCATTAGCATCGTGCGCGCCTCGTCATCGCTCACGTTCGGGCAGCTGAGTATTACCCTTGCGCCCTTGCGGTAGATCTTTGCAAGCAGCAGAACGTGATCCATCTGGATCTCGTAGTGCTCGGTCGTCCACTTTTCGATCTCCGGCAGCGTTTTTCCCGAGCCGAACGCGCGCAGCATATCCGGGGAATTCACGCCCTCTGCACAGCCGCAGGTGAGCAGCGTAACGATATCGCCGTCGAGTATCTCCGTAAGGCCGATGAGCGCCTTTGCCGACTGATAAAAGTCGATATCCAGCGGCTGACCGGGGCAGGTCACGATAACGTCGGGCTTTTCGATGCCGACTCCGAGATAATCGCGGACGTATTTGACCGCCGTGCTGTGGCACTCAACAAGGCCGCCTGTGAAAACTGCGGCTATTTTCATCTCGTTATTGAGAATGCAGTTTACGCCGAAGTCAATGCCGAACAGCTCAGCGGCCTCGATCATATCATCGCTCACGGGGTTTCCGTCGATCTTGCCTATGGCCGCGTTGGGATCGAGTATGCGCTCCGGGCGGTGGTTAATGCGTATGGTCTCCTCGCTCGATATGCCGGGCAGGACGGACTTGCGTCCGCCGGAGAAGCCTGCGAACTCGTGCGGCTCGACCTTGCCTATCTGAACATGAACGTCACACTCATAAGCACGGCGGTTTACCGTTACGGGCGTTCCGTTCGAGCTGTCGCCGAGGTAGATGAGATTATCCTTGTCAAACGGCGTGTGGTTTACGCATTCGACCTTGCCGTAAAGCTCGCCGAGAGCGCACCTCATCTCGTCCTCGGTCGCCGGACGGTGAACGCCGATGGCGACGAAGAACGTGATGTTTTCAAGCTCGATGCCGCCCTTAACAAGCTCATCGACCGCGACCCTGGCCATGGGTGCCGTGGGAATGCCGCGCGTTGCATCCGATATCAGGACGCAGGCAGTTTTCGCGCCCTTATCGCGCACGATGTCGCTTAGCGTTTTGCCGGAAACAGGCTCGGCAAACGCCTTTTCTATGGCTGACACTTCGTCAATCGCCGCAAGCTGCCTTGTCTGCACCAGTCCTGCGCAGTTTGTCTCCGGCAGGCGCAGCTCGATGCCGAGCATCGTGTCTTTATATATGCAAACGCCGTCTTTATTTTCTAATGTATACATTGCGGTGTCCTCCAAGATAAGAAAATCGGAGGGGCAGAGCCCCTCCGACTATAATCATTTTGCCATCAAAGCTCGACGTCCTTGCCGCCGGTGAGATCCTCCTCGGGCTTCTCGATGCAGGCATGGTTGCCCTTGCCGGTGAAATCGCAGATGAAGTTGCGAAGCTCAAAGAGCGTTACCGGTACGAATGCAACGGGTATTGCCGCGTAAGCCCATGCATAGGGGATCCTGAGTGCGGGCGTCAGACGGAATCCGGCCTTCATGCAGTACTGTATGCCGATGATGACCATGAAAACGCAGATACCGACGATGATAAGCTGCGTAAGCTTGGTCAGGAAATTCTGTACCTTCTTCGGCATGTGCTCCTTGAAGACAACGATTGCGACATGCTCACGGCGCGCTGCAAGCACCGCAACGCTCATCATGCCGAACCATACGAGCATTATCTTCAAAAGCTCCTCCGACCATGTCAGCGAGTTGTTCAGAACATAGCGGAATATGATATGTGCCATGAGGATAACTATCATCGATACGAGCACAAGTATGAGCAGCACCTTCATTATCTTGAATACTACTTCGAGGGCTTTGTCAATTTTTTCAACCATTTGTCTTCTCCTTCCGGATGTGTCTTCAGCCGCCTCGGCGGTCAGACGTTAGAGAAATCAGAACTTGGAAATCTGTGCGAGAACGTCCTTAACGTCGTTCATGTACTGATCGACTGCGTCCTGGCCGATGTCCTTTGCAACGAGCTTGATAACGGCAGGCTGTGCAACCTTTGCCATCTCGGCTCTTGCGTCTGCGGATACTTCATTTATCTGCATGCCGTACTTGTCGGCGAGGTCGGCGAGGATGAGATCCTCACGCTCGAGGTTGCAGAAGCGGCTGAATTCCTGAGCGTAGATAGCGCCGGCCTGAACGACCTTCTGATATGCCTGGGGCAGGCTGTTGAAGAACTCGAGGTTGCAGACCAGAGGCATTGCGTCATAGATGTGGTTGGTCAGCGACAGGTACTTCTGGACCTCATAGAGCTTCTTATCGGTGACGTTTGCGATGGGGTTCTCCTGTGCGTCAACGACCTTCTGAGAAAGGGAGATGTACAGCTCCGAGAATGCTACGGGAGTGGGATTGGCGCCGAGTGCGGAGAAGGACTCCATGTGGTTGTTGTTCTGCATGGTGCGCAGCTTAACGCCCTTGAAGTCGGCGATGCTGTTGATAGCGGAGACGTTGCTGGTGACCTGGCGCATGCCGTTTTCCATGTAAGCCATGCCCTTGAGGCCCTGAGCCTCCATCTTGTCGAGCAGGTTGGTGCCGACATAGCTGTCAAGAACCATCCATGCCTCGGTGTAGGAATTGTAAACGAAGGGGATGTCCATTACCTCGAACTCGGGAACGTAGGATACGACCGGGGCGAAGGATGCGACTGCCATCTCGAGGTTGCCCTGAGCGACCTGCTCAAGAGTCTCCTCCTCGCCGCCGAGCTGGCCGGAAGCGCAGACCTCTACCTGAACCTTGCCGTTGGTGTGGGACTCAACGTACTTCTCCATCTGATACAGACCGAGAGTTGCGGGGTAAGAGTCGGAGTTTTCGCATGCGATGCGGATGGTGTAGGTCTCGTCGCCTACATCCTCAGTACCGGCGGAGTTGCCGCCGTTGCCGCCGTTGCCGCAGGCGCACAGTGCAAATACCATGACCAGAGCAAGCAGCAGAGCAATGATTCTTTTTGACATTTTCATTTCTCCTTTTTATTTTTCGTTATTTTCAGTTAACTAACGACTATGAGAGGTAGCCCATCGATTCCGGCAGCCACAGCGCGATATCCGGGACGAAGGTCACCAGAAGCAGTATGGCTATCGTCATCAGCAGGAATGGCAGGGCTTCTTTTGCCGTCTGCTCTATACGGACTCCGGCGATGGGGCTTGTAACGAACAGCGTTACGCCGAAGGGCGGAGTTGCAAGGCCGACGACGAGGTTGATGCAGAACACCAGACCGATGTGCAGGGGATTGATGCCGATCGCCCATGCTATGGGGGCGATGATCGGAGCGAGGATAACGGTGGATGCGTAGTCATCCATGAACATGCCGCAGACAAGAAGCAGCACGTTGACAAGCAGCAGGAAGCCCCACTGCGGCATCTGGCTCAGAGGCTCGATGAGCAGGCTCATGACGCGCTCGTTTGCGATGCCCCATGCCATTGCGGTGCCCGCGCCGGCAAGGATGAGAACGAGGCCGGAGGTCGAGGCAGCTTCAACGATCATGTCGGGGATATCCTTGAGCTTTACAGAGCGGTTTACGAAGAATGCGATGATCGCACTGTAAACAACTGCAACGCCGGAGGCCTCGGTGATGGAGAATATGCCGCTGAAGATACCGCCGAGGATGATGACCGGCAGGAACAGAGCGGGCAGAGCCTTGAGGGTCGCCTGGCCTTTTTCCTTCCAGGTGGATTTGCCGTAGGACGGGTAGCCGCGCTTTTTCGCGGTGCGGTGTGCAATGATGCACTGCATGAGGGCTATGAGGATAGCCGGGGTAACCGCCGCCATGAACAGACCTGCGATCGAGGTGTTGCCGACTGCCGTGCAGTACAGGATCATCAGAACGCTGGGCGGCATGATCGGGCCGAGCAGCGAAGCCGAAGACATGACCGCCGCCGAGTATGCCGGGGAGTAGCCCTCCTTCTTCATCATGGGGATGAGGAAGACGCCGAGGGATGCAGCCGAGGCGACAGCCAGGCCGACGATCGAGCCCATCAGCAGGGATGCGCCGATGGTGACGATGGCGATCGCGCCCTTGAAGTTGCCGAACCACACGTTGACGAATTTGACGAGCGATTCGAGCAGACCGCCGCGCAGCATGAGCTGGCCGGTAAGTACGAAAAACGGAACTGCAAGGAACGAGAAGCTGTTCATGCCTCCGTACATTTTTATTGCGAGCTGGACAATGTTGAGGTCTGCCGAAAGCAGGTAGACCACAGTGGTGATAAGAAGGTTGTATGCGATTGGCAGGCCGATGACCATCAGCGCCAGGAAGCATACGATCATCAGTATCAATGACGTTGACATAGCTTCTCTCCTTATAGGCTCTCCGAGATTTGTTTAGGTACGCGGCTGCTGTGCATTTTTGGTGTATTTTGTGGGATGCACAGTTTATACCGCGTTATTATCATTATAACTGTTTTTGTGAAAAAATATATAACTATATTAACTTGAATTATTAAAATAATAATTTTAGTATTTTCTGTACAAAATAATACTGTACTTTTTGTGCACAAATTTCTCTTGACAAGCTTAAATTTATAGCTTTTTAACAATCTTTTTTAAATTGCATGTTAAAGGGCTTTAAAAAATATAACTCCGTTAACGAGAAACGAAATTATCCGCCGCTTTGTTTGACTTTGCATTCATTTATCATTATAGTAAAAATACATTCGCGATATATTGCTATACCGTTCACAATACCTGTTGGAGGAATGACATATGCAGAAAAAGATCAAGAACCGTGAGGCACTGCTCTCCCACGGCGACATCGACGGAAGAAAGATCGTTCTGGACATCACCGAGAAAACACTTCAGCATCTCGACGCTTACGAGCGCATCAAGAGCATAGCCCACATGGAGGGCGACGTGCTGTGCATCGGCTCGCGCCGCTGGGATCTGAGCAAGAAGCGCAACGTATATCTGCTCGGTGCCGGCAAAGCCTGCAACCATATGGCCATGGCCGTTGACGAGATCCTCGGCGATCATCTTACGCGCGGCATTGCCATAGTTAAAATAAAGGAAGACACCGACGTTTTCCGCAAGACCGATGTGTATGTCGGCGGCCACCCCCTGCCCAACGAGGAGGGTCTGCGCGCATGCAAGGAGATCATAAAGCTCGTTGACAGTGCAAACGAGGATGATCTTTTTATAGTAGTAATAAGCGGCGGCTCGTCCGCTCTCATGAGCTGCCCCATCGAGGGAATAACTCTTCAGGACGAGATCGACACCACCGACGTCATGCTCAAGTCCGGCGCAGGCATTTATGAGATAAACGCCATCCGCCGCCACATCTCCGCCATGAACGGCGGCATGCTCGCAAAGCGCATCCGTGAGCGCGGCGCCGAGCTTATCGGCTTCGGCATCTCCGATGCGGTCGGCACTCCGGCGACCGGCGATATCGGCGAGCCGTACAAAAACTACAAGGGCACTCCCATGGGTCCGGATCAGACCACGCTTGAGGAGGCACGTCAGGTCATCCGCGATTACGACGTTGCCGACCGTCTGCCCAAGAGCGTTGTTGACTACCTGATGAACGTAGGTCCCGAGGGTGAAACTCCCAAAGCTTTCCCCGAGAACACCTATTTCCTTATAAACAGCCTGCCCGACTCCTGCCTGACGGCAAAGCGCATATCCGAGGAGATGGGCATTCCGGCAATAATCCTCACCTCTTATCTCGAGGGCGAGGCCAAGGACGTCGGAACGGTGTTCGCCTCCCTCGCACGCGAGATACAGAACTACGGCAACCCCATAAAGCCGCCCTGTGTCCTGCTTTGCTCCGGCGAAGCCACCACCAAGATCCTCGATAACTCCACCATCACCGGCCACGGCGGCCCCGGCCAGGAGCTTACGCTTTCCTACTCCATCTCCGGCAAGAAGGCCCCCGGCTGCGTGTGCCTGTCCATCGACTCCGAGGGCACCGACGGAACCACCGTCGTTGCAGGCGGCATGACCGACTCCACCAGCTACGACGCCGCATGCGAAAAAGGCATCGACGTTTTTGAAAACCTGCGCGGCCACGCCTGCTTTGAAGCGCTCGACGCGATCGGCGACGCAGTGTTCACCGGCAACACCGGCACAAATCTGTGCGATTTTAATATAATGTATGTTCCTGAGCTGCCTGCCAAAAAGCTCAAGGGCAGCCGCATCAAAAAGGTTCACGCACGCCAGATCATCGACTGTAAGTGCCGCCCGATGGTCGAGGTCGACGTTATAACCGAGGACGGTTCGATCGGCACCGCCGCAGCTCCCACCGGCTCCTCCGTCGGCATGCACGAGTCCTTCGTTCTTCGTGATAGCGACCCTGCCGAGTACGACGGCATGTCCGTTCACAAGGCCGTTGCAAATGTAAACGACATAATCGGCCCTGCGCTCATCGGCATGGACACCCTCGACCTCGATGCGATCGACAGAAAGATGATCGAGCTCGACGGCACGGACAACAAGTCCAAGCTCGGCGGCAACGCGATCTACTCTGTCTCCGTAGCTGCCTACCGTGCAGCAGCGGCAAGCCTCAAGCGTCCGCTTTACGACTACATCGCAGACGGCGATATCAAGACCGTTCCCATCCCCTCCTTCAATGTTCTCAACGGCGGCAATAACGCCGGCATAAAGCAGGCGTTCAACGAGTTCATCGTCATGCCCTACCGCGCATCGGATATCGAGCAGGCAGTCGAGATAGCCGTCAAGGTCTTTAACCGCCTCGGCAAGGTCATCCGCGAGTACACCGGCTCCGAGCCCCGCGTCGGCGGATCGTTCGGCTGGTGCGCTCCGTCGGAGGATCCCGAGGTCTGCCTGAACCTCATCCAGAAGGCGATCGACGACTGCGGCTACACCGAGCAGTGCGCCTTCGCGCTCGACTGCGCCATGAGCGAAATGTACGACCGCGAGAGCAAGACCTATTACCTCAACGGCAAGCAGGTCACGACCGACGAGGTCATCGCCTATGTCAAGGCCCTGACCGAAAAGTATAACTTCGTGTTCATCGAGGATATGCTCGACGAGGACGACTGGGACGGCTTTGAGAAGGCACACAAGGAGATCACCCGTACCTTCATCATCGCCGACGACTTCACAGTTTCCAACCCCGAGCGCATCCGCAAGGCATATGCGCGCAACAGCATCGACGGCTTCATTCTCAAGCCCAACCAGGTCGGAACCATCTCCGAGGCGCTCGAGTCCCACCGCTTTGCCAACGAGCACGGCCTGTTCTCGATAACCTCCGGCCGCAGCGGCGGTGTTGTCGGCGACGTGGTAATGGATCTCGCAGTCGGACTTCAGATACCGTTTATCAAAAACGGCTGCCCGCGCTCCGGCGAGAGGATCGACAAGCTCAACTTCCTCATGCGCGTCAAGGATAACTACCCCGGCTGCCACATGGCAAAGATCGACGACATAGTTAAGTTCTAAAAACGCAAACAGCCGCCGCAGTCAATTGACTGCGGCGGCATTTTTCATTTATTCGGTTTTATGCGATGCTGCCCTTATCGTTGACGGCCTTCACGGCCAGCATTGAATAGTTCCAGTTATTTTTCATTGCAAGCTCCGCGCCGAAGGGGTCTTTCATGCGGAAGCTTTCTATCATAAGCTTGTGGTCGTTATACGATGTGCCCATCGTGTTATTGCGGAAAAACAGATAGTCCAGCCGCGCAATGTGCACCCACAGCGCCGAGCAGAATTCTTCGATATATTCGTTTCCTGCGATCTCGAGTATTTTTTCGTGAAAGCTCTTGTCGGCCATCAGAATGCTCTCGGCATCGTTCCGACGCTCCATCACCTCGCCGAACACGGCGTTGAGCCTTTCAAGCTCCTCAACATCGGCAGCGTCGGCCTTTTCCACCGCAAGGCGAACGGCAAGGCATTGCAGGGTCTGCATCGGCAGATAGTAGCTCTCGATATCGTCCAGCGCAAGGTCTGCGACTATCGTCGCCCTGCCGGGATAGGTGAAGATGAGCTTCTGCTGCTCGAGCATTTTCAGCACCTCACGCACCGGCGTGCGGCTCACATTAAAGTATTCAGCGATCTCCGTATCGGATATCTTTTCGCCGGGCTTGAGCTGCATAACGGTTATCCAGTGCTGTATAGTTTCGAGTATATCGGCTTTCGTAAGAGTATCTTTTCCTGCATACGGATAGTTTGGAAGCGGCATATTTCGCCCTCCATTATAGCTTTAATGATGCAATTATAGCATCACAAAAACACGCCGTCAAATCATTCCTTGCAATATCAGCCTGCATATTGTACAATAAGTATCGGAAAGTATTATTTAGAACATATGGAAGGACGGGTGAATATGCTCTTCACCTCAAAAGTAAGTGCCGCATACGGCAAACTGACGCATTCACAGAAGGTAGTCGCAAATTACGTTGACGAAAATTATGAGGATATTGCCTTTTCCACGCTTGAGGAGCTGGCGGAAAAGATAGGAGTGAGCACGACAACGGTCATTCGCTTTGCCCGTGCGCTTGACTATTCCGGCTTTTCCGAGATGCAGGACAGCATAAAAAAAGAGATACAGACCAAAGGCTCGCTGCCGGACAGGCTCGAGCGCGCGGCCGCTTCACCCGGAAATGACCTGCTCGAGGAGGCTTTCTCGACCGATATAAAGAACATTCAGCTCACGCTCGCAGGGCTGCATGCAGACGATCTCGAAAAGGCAATCGAAATGATAAGCGGAGCAAACAACATATATGTTCTGGGCATGCGCAGCAGCTTTTCGCTGGCTCACTACATGGTATCGCGCCTGGGCGAGATAAAGCGCAACGTGCATTTTATCCAGACCACAGGCCTCATCTACCCCGAAGAGATAGTCAACGCAGAGGCCGGAGATGTTTGCATTGCCTACATTTTTCCGCGTTATTCGCGCATCGGCATCAACATACTCGCGTGGATGCGCAGCCGTGGGATCAAGGTCGTGCTGTTCACGTCCAACAATGATCTCCCCGTCAAGGCCTACGGCGACGTATGCTTCAACTGCTCGATAAAAAGTGTTTCCTGCAAAAACTCGCTGACAGCTCCCATGTGCCTGACAAACTACCTTGTCGCGGAGCTTGCCCTCCGCAATTACGAGGAGGCGCACGACGTGCTCTCGCGAACCGAGGAAATACTCAGCACCGGATTTTATCTCGGAATTTAATATTTACAAAAAACGGCTTCCCACGAGAAGCTGTTTTTTATATCTGTTTTTGCTATCTATCCAGCGCTATGCCCATGAGCGCCTGCTTTATGCGGAATATCTGCGTTGCCTGGGCGACGTTGAAATCATCAAGCTGCTTATTGAGCTTATCTATCGCGGCAAGCTGGTTTTGCGTAAGGCCGAGCGTTTTTTCGCCGCCGTCGGATGCCTTGCGGCTGACAACGATGCCGTCGGCGTCGAGCTTTGCTTTGTTTATTATCTCCTCGGCCTTTGCGTTTGCGTCCTTTATCATTTCGTCGGCCTTTGCCTGCGCGCCCATGATAAGCTCTGCGACCCGCTCCTTGGAAAGCCCGACATCGTTTATCTGCCGGCGCAGCTCGTTATTTTCCTCTATAAGCTCCGCAAACGCGGCCTTGATCTCCTCCATCCGGGCATCGACCTTGTTGGCGTTGTAATACTTCTGCTTTGCGATATCAAACGTTATGCCGTCAAAAAACTCCATCGTCACTGACATATTTCACCCTCCGCATTTTATACACATATATAGAGCTAATATAGCGCATTTTACGCAAAAATTCAATGCACTTTTCGCGGCGGTGCGGAAGATTTTTCTTATGATCATCTTAAAAGTGTTGACAAATTATGAATTTATGAATAACATGTTAACAGCAGTGCCTCAGGGCACATAAACGCAAATTTTTATTAAAGGGGAGAAAAATGAAAAAATCAGCTCTTACCACCACGATCAGCATCCTGCTCATCGTCGCATCTGTGTTCGCACTTATCGCCGCCGGGTTCGGCGTCAAGGACGGACTTGCGATAAAGCAGTACAAGGAAGAGGATGCGAAGGCGGCAGACGTTGTAGGCGATCTTGAAAAGGCCATCGGCATGCTCAAGGAGAACGAGGCAGCCTATCTTGAAGGTGTCGGGACCTACGCCAAGGGTCTGAGCGACTATGCAGCCGGTCAAAAGGCCTATAACGAGGGCAAGGCTACTCTTGCTCAGGGCTATAAAGACTATGATGAGGGCAAGGCAACGCTCGCGCAGGGCTACAAAGACTATGCCGCCGGCAAAAAGGCGCTTGAGGAAGGGCGCGCAAAGGTCGCGGCAGGTCAGGCGATGATCGACGCGAACACCGACGCCTACAACGAGGGCAAGGCGCTTCTTGCTAAGATCGAGCCGCTCATGCCGCTGCTGAACACCTATGTCAAATTCCGCGACGGCAGCATCGCAAAGCTGCCTGGCTTTGACAGCGCGCAGGCATGGTTTGTCGGAAAGGTCGCACCCATTGCCGAACGCTTGGGACTTTCCATCCCGGCAGACGTGACCGATTTCCCTGTCTATGTTCAGAACATGGTGGCAGAGGGCAAGGCTATGCTCAAGCAGTACGAAGACGGCCTGAAGGAGCTTGAGGCCGGCAAGGCCGAGCTTGCTGCCGGAGAGCAGCAGCTTGCCGAGGCCGAAAAGCAGCTTGCGCAGGGTGAGAAGGATCTCGCAGCCGGAAAGAAGGCTCTTGAAGCCGGCGAAGGCGAGCTTGCTGCCGGCGCAAAGGAGCTTGCCGACGGCGCGGCTCAGCTCGAGGCCGGGCGAAACGATCTTGAGGCCTTCGAGTCCGGTATGGCGCTTGTTGACGAATACACCATGGTATGCTTCAAAAATGAGCCTATATACCGCCACAACGGCGATATGGCTGTTCCCGGTCCCGAGCAGCGCCTCGGCTCCGACTTTGACTGGAAAAAGTACGACGAAAACGGAAACCTCATGACGCTGCGCACCGGCGAGCCGTATCTGGATCTTGACCAGTGCCTTGTTGTCTGCAAGAGCTTCCGCGAGTCGGTCGATCACCACGTTGCCGACGTAACGCACGAGCTTTACATGCGCCTTGGCCTGTATGTCGCGCTCGCCGTCGCCGCCGTTCTCGGCATCATCGGCGGCATACTGGGTCTTGTCGGCAAAAAGGGCGCGTTCGTGCTCGGCATCATCACCGCGGTGCTTGCAGTAGGCTGCAACATCTTCGGCCTGCTGACCCGTTATCACGGCTACACCTATCCGCTCAAGGACGGGACCTATTCCGGCACCCTGCAGATAATCGCGATAATCACCTTTGCGCTTGTCGCGCTCGGCTTCCTTATCGTGACCGCCGCGGCAAAGAACGAAGCCGCAAAGCAGGCCTCCGCCGAAGCCTGAGATTACACATTTTTCGAGCGCCCCGAAGGGGCCGGCTGACACAATAAAATATAAGCTGACAAGAGCCGAACCCCTATCGCCTGT
>OLGD01001419.1_pt1 | contig 36041 bp, 34 predicted proteins | sample 1605311 | NCBI WGS metagenome assembly OLGD01 (sample SAMEA3888917, study PRJEB22519) | human gut metagenome | biome: human gut; feature: human-associated habitat; material: faeces | place: Denmark | collected 2010
CAGAGCATTTTCGAGGTATACTGACAGAGAACTATGTTGCAATTGCACTGAAAACAAATGGTTATGATCTTCATTATTGGGAATCAGATAATACTGCAGAAGTAGATTTTCTAATACAAAAAGATAGTCATGTAATTCCGGTGGAATGTAAGGCTGGAAATCATGTGAAAGCTAAAAGTATGATGGTTTATAGGGGAAAATATGACCCGGTTTATGCAATTCGGATTTCGGCAAGAAATTTTGGAATGGTAAATGGGATAAAGTCAGTGCCATTATATAGCGTGTTTTGTATTTGAAGTTTTCATTTTCCAGGTGGTGGATGAATAGACGAAGGCAAATTACAAAACCATTATTTTGATTGCTTTTTACAGGTTAAAAACAATCAAAATAATGGTTTTTGTTTACAAATATTAGTTTTTATGATTTAATGTAGAAAAAGTCGTGAATCATAGAACTGGAAGGTGAGTTTATGAAAGAAAGGTTATTTGTAACACCAGAATACACAACTGCAAAGGAAATTAAACAGATTCGGAAAGAATTGCATTTGACGCAGAAAGAGTTTGCAGAATTTGTCAATTGTTCCAAGCCAACAGTAGAGCGTTGGGAGAGAAGTGAGGAAGTGATTCGTGGTCCCATTGTTCCCTTTCTAAAAATGTTGCAAAAATATCCGGAATATGAGAAGGAAGTAAAGGTGCCGGAAAAAGTGTGGCCGCTTAGAATATGGTATATGTATGAGCAGGATGTATGCACTTTGATTGATGTGAACGAGCAGGAGCGAAAAGTTAAAATAAGGAATTATACGGATAGGGTCATGTTCCGTGCGTTCGGTACGGTAGAAAATCCGGATTACAAGGATTATCAGGAGTTCCTGGAGTCAAGATGTTTCCCGGAAAGCAGAGATAAGATGAAATTGATATTGAAGGATCTGGGACTGCCATTTTATGATCCGATCATGATTATAGAGAAGACGGAAGGACGAATGGCAGAAGATAATTTTTGGGTTCGCATAGAGAGGTAGATGTATGATAGAATTATTTGAACAGAATATCCGAACAAACGACCGACAGTCTTCAAAAGGAAATCAATTAAAGTGGGAGAATGAAGGGATATGGTATAAAGCAGATTATACAGGTTATGAAGGTCTGGCAGAATATATGATTTCCCATCTTTTGAAAAAGTCAACATTGGATGAAAAAGAATTTGTATTTTATGATCTTGAAAAAATAAAATATGGTACGGTAATATACAATGGTGTCAAGAGCAAAAACTTCCTGAGTGAAGACTGGCAGATTATTACACTGGAGCGTCTGTTTAAAAGTTTTTTGGGAGAAAGTTTATATAAAACTTTGTATAGAATACCGGAACATGAAGAGCGGTTACCTTTTTTAGTACAACAGGTAGAACGTATCACCGGACTTCAAAATTTTGGCATTTATATGAATAAATTGTTGACAATAGATGCATTTTTTTTGAATGAAGATCGTCATACACACAATATTGCGGTTCTGATGAACGGAAAAGGGCACTATGCATATTGTCCGATTTTTGACAATGGTGCAGGATTGCTGGCAGATACAACGATGGATTATCCATTGTCAGGAGATGTTTATGCACTTATGAATCGTGTTCAGTCAAAAACAATAAGTAGCGAATTTGATGAACAATTAGATATTTCTGAATCTCTGTATAAAATAAATTTGAGGTTTCAATTTACGAAAAAGGATGTGAAGGAATTGCTTGAAAAAGCAGAAGAATATCCAGAAGAAATCAGAAACCGGGTAGAAATGATTATATTTGCACAGATGCGAAAATATGCCTACTTATTTTCAGACGACAAGAGGTGTATGGGCTGAGCGTAATGCGGTTTTTTATATGTTCGCAAATGGAGGATAAGTATATATGAGTACAGAATATGGACTGGTGACAAGAGATATGGCAGAAAAGGAAATTTTAAAGGTATTAAATGATAAATTGAAATACTTTTTTACGGAAGCAGCCAATAAAAATTATGATATATATACAAGCTATACTCTTTCAAAAATGAAAAATCTATCAGAAGTGCAGTTAGTTATAAAAAAGAAAATAAAAGCACTTTATCCAATTCCTGCTATTCATCGTCATCATCTTCAAAAGTAAAGATATCTTCCACGGTTGTATCAAAGACTTTGGCTATATCCATAGCAAGTTTTAAAGAGGGATTGTACCTGCCATTTTCGAGATTACCTATCGTTTCACGACGGACACCTACAAGCTTAGCGAGTTCGGCTTGTTGCATACTGCGTTCTTTGCGAAGTTCATGAAGTCGGGTTTTCAATATTGGCATTAGCAGCCCTCCTTTTCATACTTCAGAAAAAGTAATCCGGGAAGTATCTGAGAAGCAGCAACAAAAAAACCATATGTTTTGTAAAAAGGAAATGAGATAAAAGCCGATGTAATTCCAACTATCATGATAGAACATAGCAGTAAATCAAGGCTTATACTTTTGGCTACCAAGATATGCTGGATACTCATTTCATCATCTGATTCTTGTTTTACTAATAGAGTATAGAAAGTGCAAATTGCACCAAAAAATAAAAGTATAGATCCTATGAATCCAACTGGCTTAAAAGGAATTAAGTTTGAAATTGAGTATAAAAGCCATAAACAACCATTGATAACATAGCGGATTGTATATTTTTGAGTTACTGACATAGTTTCTTTTTCTTTATTCATAATAATAACCCCCTCATGTGATATATTTCTAACATTTGTTGTAAATATATCACATTATTCGTAAAATGTAAAGAGCAATGTGCGAAATAAATCACATTGAATACATGTTATTCACGCAGAATACCCCCTAAAAACCTTGCTATCATCATCACATTATGTTATTCTAATAATGAACGATCAATCAGATAAAATAAAGGTGACACATATGAAAACAACACAAGAACAGCATAATGAACGAAAAAAAGAAATCATGGAAAAATGCTTCGAGTGCTATGCGGAGAACGGCCTGACGGGCACAGGAATCAAAGCCCTTGCCGCAGCCTGCAACTGTACCACGGGTAATCTGTATTGTTACTTTAAAAACATAGATGAACTGATCCTTGAGTCAACTGCCTACTGTATGGCCAAGGTAGAGGATGATTTTATGGAAAAGGCGCCTACCGATCCAAAAGATGTGGTACGGTTTATTGAAGAGGTGCCTTACTGGACAAAGAAGAAGCACGGAAAAAAGTATCGTCTGATGTATCAGGTGTATACGCTTCCCAAGTACATTGAACACGGAAAAAAGTTTTTTGAGGGCGTCAATGAGCGTTATACCGAGTATGCAAAACAGCTGGAGCCAAAGATTGGTATTCCCCATACGGTACTGACGCCATTGATCTTCATATTTGCCCGTGCTTGTGTCCATTATGCCATGTTTGAGGATGAATATTATTTAAAAAGTCAGATGGAAGTTTTAAAGCAGGCTGTTGCTTTGTTTGTGGACAAGTACAGCAGGGAAGTTTTTTGATGGAGGTGACGCTTAATGTGGATGACAATTAAGAGGAAGAAAAAGAAATGCTGCAAACCTGCAGGACTTATGGCACTGGTGTTAGCATTAATACTGCTGGCCGGTATGGTTCCGGTCAGAGCATCGGCAGCAGAAAGTAAGGAAAACAATATTCTTTTGGAATTTGGTAGCCCTGATTATTGCAGATTGAAAAGTGCAAAATTACCGGGATGGACCGATGCAGATTTGTTGCTGTATTCCTGGTATTGGAATGGTTACGAAGAAGAGTGTGCCAAGCTTTATTATTCTGTCAGCCGGGAAGGCGATAGGGTCAGTGTTCCTCAGGAAATTCAGGATGATGAAACATGGGATATGGACCCGTTTATATTTACAGACAACGATGCCACTTTTAATAACAACATGCTCGTGGCATGGACGGATGCAAATAAGAAGTTTGATGGGTCTGAAACGAAGGATGAGATTGCAGGTTCTATGAGGATATCGGTCACGGCTTTGAAGTCATCGACCTTAGTGTTTGCGAATCAGATTCTTACGGTTACAAAGTCCTCTGATAATGTCAGCATGTATAATCCCCATGTGACTAAAGTGGGGGACAAAATACTCATTACATGGGTGGTTTGTTCCGATGTGAAAAACGATGACGGTGCATATGGGATCGAGGGACTTTATTATGATCCGGACACAAACAAGTTCTCTTCCGATGATAACAAGACCGATGCAGATGGAAATGTAATACCGATGGTATTTGCAAAATCCTGTAATTATATATCTGCTCATACAGCAGCAGAACTCAATGGTTCGGTTGCCGTACTTTATGAAGAGGCTGTGGACGGGACGCATGTGTCGGATGTGATGTATGACCAGGTAAAACAGAGAGACCAGGTGTCTTTGTACTCTCCGGATGAGTTTAAAAATAACAAAGTTAAACTGGCTACAAATAATGGAAAAAATGTAGATACTGTCAACCAGACGAATACGTATGGTTCTCTTGTTGAGACAGATCTGTCAAAATTAATTTTCTACTGCGGTGGAACGATCAAGGAAATCAGCACCGATTCGAACAGTACATCCGGCTGGAAGACCAAGGAGATTGCAGATGTATCCAAAACAGGAGACACAAGGTATTCGATTCTTTCCAAAGACGACACCATGCAGTATATTACGGCGAGAGAGTACACTCCGTTTAAAACAGACAAGTCGGAGATCACACTCAATGGCATAAAGTATACAAAGTCTTCTGATGGTAAATGGCTGGATGAGCAAAATAAGGAACAGGATATCAGGCAGGAAGATATTCGCCTGTATTATTACAATAATACAGCAGGCCAGGCAGAATTGCTGCCGCAAAAACTCCTTGGTGAAGATGGTGTGATTTTTATGGCGCAGCCGGCTATATTCATTAATCACTCGGGTCTGCTGGATGTTACATGGGTTCATGCAAATGCAAATGAAGATATGCGTTTTAAACTTTATCACACAACCTATGAACAGCAGTCAGTACAAAAAGCGGATTATACAACTGTAAATGAGGCGGTTGACAAAGCAAACGCATTGAATAAAGATGATTATGTGGATTTTTCTGCTGTGAAAAATGCAATCGATGCAGTCAAATATGACAAGGATTACACCGGACAGGAGACGGTGGAAGGCTATGCCAAAGCGATAGAAAAAGCCATCAAAGGATTAAAACTGCGAAGTGCGGATTATACGGCGGTGGATGCGGCACTGGCCAAGGTAAATGCTCTGAACGGAGATTTATACAAGAACTTTTCAGATGTCATGGCTGCAGTAAATGCGGTTGACCGGGATAAGAGTTTTAAAGAGCAGGCAGATGTGGATGCCATGGCGAAAGCCATTGAAGATGCTTTGGCTGCCCTGGAATTAAAGCCTGTGGATAATCAGGGAACAAATAATACAGCGCAGGGAGGCAGCCAGTCAGGGGCAAACAACGCAAACCAGGGAGGCGCCCAGTCGGGGGCAAACAACGCAAATCAGGGAGGCAGCCAGTCAGGAACAAACAACGCAAGTCCGTCGGTTGAGCAGTCCGAAAACAGTGACACCAGCCAGCCGGATACAAGTGATGTCAGTCTGGCAGATACCAAGTCGGAGGTAAGTAACACCGGCGGAGAGGATAAAGATACCCCGTCTGAAACAAGTAGTGGTAAAAAAGAACAGTCAAAAACAGAGAATAAGAGCCCGGAGACCGGTGACAGCAGTCATCCGGAACTGTGGATCGCACTGCTTATTATCAGCGGTGGTTTGTTTACCTGGATCATGATGGAAGGCAAAAAGAAAAAACTTTGAGTGTATATTATTTCAAAAAATTGAAACAATAAGAAAGATGAGAAAAGCTATCAGTTACAAGTATTGATTTTTACTGGGAAATTCAGTAATATAAAAGAAGTTAGTTAGAACTAACTAAAATGTGAATAAATCATGTGGGCTCCTCGTATTTAGGGTGTGAATGATGAACGCATCCTATGGCAGAATTAAATGTGATTCTTGCGGGGAGTACTGCTATTTTATGGAAAAGGAGATTGTATTACGATGAATTTTTTAGAAATTGAAAAAGTAATTGGCCGTGAGATCCTGGATTCAAGAGGCAATCCAACCGTAGAAGCAGAGGTGACTTTGGTGGATGGAACCGTAGGAAGAGGTACTGCTCCAAGTGGTGCGTCTACCGGCGAGTTTGAGGCGCTGGAACTGAGAGACCGAGACAAGGGCCGCTATCTTGGAAAGGGTGTTGAAAAGGCTGTCAGCAACATCAATACAGTGATCAACGATGTCCTTACCGGCATGGATGCATCGGATATTTATGCGATTGACAAGGCAATGATCGATGCAGACGGCACAAAAGATAAATCAAAACTGGGTGCCAACGCGATCCTGGCTGTATCCATTGCCGCCGCGAGAGCAGCAGCAACTGCATTAGATATTCCGCTGTACCGCTTCTTAGGTGGTATTTCAGGCAACCGCCTTCCGGTACCGATGATGAATATCTTAAATGGTGGTGCCCACGCAGATTCAGCCGTTGACACACAGGAATTTATGATCATGCCGGTTGGGGCGCCATCTTTCAAAGAAGCACTTCGCTGGTGTGCAGAAGTATTCCACAAATTGAAATCTCTGATCAAAGATATGGGAGATGTGACAGCGGTTGGTGATGAAGGTGGATTTGCGCCAAACAAACTTACTTCCGATGAGGAAGCCATTGAAAAAATTCTGGAAGCAGTTAAGGCAGCAGGATTTGAGCCGGGCAAAGATTTTATGATCGCTATGGATGCTGCATCTTCTGAATGGAAATCCGAAAAAGGCGTTGGCTACTATAAGCAGCCAAAATCCGGAAAAGAATTTACCTCTGATGAATTGATTGCACATTGGGAATCCCTTATTGATAAGTATCCGATCATTTCCATCGAAGATGGTCTGGATGAGGAAGACTGGGAAGGCTGGAAGAAGATGACTGAGAAGATCGGCCACAAAGTTCAGCTGGTAGGAGATGATCTTTTTGTTACAAATACAGAGAGACTTTTCAAAGGTATCAAAATGGGCGCAGGTAACTCCATTTTGATCAAATTGAATCAGATCGGTTCCGTATCAGAGACACTGGAAGCCATCAAAATGGCACACAATGCAGGTTACACAGCGATTTCTTCCCACCGTTCCGGTGAGACGGCAGATACTACCATCGCAGATCTTGCAGTAGCACTGAATACTTGTCAGATCAAGACAGGTGCTCCTTCCAGATCCGAGCGTGTGGCAAAATACAACCAGCTTCTCCGTATCGAAGAAGAATTAGGTGCCAGTGCCGTGTACCCGGGTATGGATGCCTTTCATGTAGGTAAATAATGAAATAAAATACGGATTATAGAAAAGATTTCCAGAACACAGGAGTATGTGTGACGGGAATCTTTTTTTGCTTCGGATAAAAACATATGAGGGCAGTTTTGAAACCTGAAACAGGGGAGTTCCTCTCTTGACTTTGGCACTTTTATTCAGCATAATTGAAGTATAGATAAATGGAAGCGTGGACATAAATTGATAAAACTGCCGGATGGCAGTTAAAACGGAGGGCTGCTTATGAAAAATCGAATATTGAGTGTACTGCTTGCTTTGTGCATGGTGATATGTATGGCACCGGCAACCGCTTTGGCAAGTGATGATGACAGTGTTATGGATATGAAAGTGACAGAACTTATCCAGGGGGATCGCACCAACGCGCTCTATCCGTATTGGGTTCATACGAATGGAACTAAGAAATCTACGGTTTTAAAAGTGTTGAATTCTTTAGGAAAAACATTACAAGTTGTGCCTAGAAAATGAAAAGGAGGAAAACAAATGACAATCAAGGTTTATGATAAACTGCCCCGGGCCGCAAAGGAAATCCGGCAGGAAGTCTTTGGACAGGAGCAGGGATTCAAAAAAGAGTTTGATGAAATCGATCCTATTGCAAAACACATCATTCTCCTGGAAGATGATGATCCTGTGGCAACCTGCAGATTTTATTACTCTAAGGAGCGGGAATGTTATATTGTTGGCAGGATCGCTGTACGCAAAGAAGCCAGAGGAAAACGATATGGCGAGAAAGTGTTGCAGGGAGCCGAGGAAGAAATTAAAAAGGCCGGTGGGAAAAGAATTGAACTGTCTGCTCAATGTCGTGTGTCACAGTTTTATTTAAAGCAGGGATACACTGATACAAAGGATATTCATATGGATGAATATTGTCCTCACACATGGATGAGAAAAGAACTTGATCCGGCCTGTATCCTAAATGAAAAAGGAAAGTGAGAGGCCGGATCATATCATTGGATTCTTATAAGAAGATGTATTTTAACACAAACAGCACAGCTAGAACATACATCAGAGGTTTGATCTCTTTTGCCTTGCCTGCCAATAGATGCAGTACAACATAAGAGATAAAACCGACAGCGATACCGTCTGAAATGCTGTATAAAATCGGCATAGTCAATAAAGTAAGATAAGCAGGTATTGCTTCAATGGCATTGTCAAAATGAATATCTTTCACGGCAGTGATCATCAAGAAGCCAACGAAGATTAAGGCCGGTGCGGTGGCGAAGCCGGGGATTGCAATGAAGACGGGACTTAAGAAAATGGATAAGAAGAACAAAAGTCCGGTCACAACAGAAGCAAGTCCGGTTCGTGCACCTTCTGACACGCCGGAGGAACTTTCTACAAATGTAGTAGTGGTAGAAGTACCCAGTATGGCACCACAGGAAGTGGCGATGGAATCTGCCAGCAGAGCACTGCGGATTCTAGGCAGTTTTCCGTCTTTATCTAACATTTTTGCCTTATCGGCACAGGCGATCATCGTGCCCAATGTATCAAAAATATCCACAAAAAGGAAAGAAAACATTATAACAATAAAATCCAGAATGCGGAAGTTGGCAAAAGCTGCAGATGAAAAGCATTGACCAAAGGTTTTGGAAATAGCACCAAGGTTAAAATCGCTCCAGACAGGCAGTACGGAATCTCCGGCATACAATCCGGTAAATTGTGCAAGGATACCCAGTGCCCAAGTAATCAGGATTCCTAACAGGATAGAGCCTTTTACATTTTTTATATACAGTACAGAAATGATCACAAGTCCGATCAGAGCCAGCAGGGCGGAAATCCCTGTGGTGTGAAAATCCTTTGTGAATTTGACCATCGTAACTAAAGTCGAATCACTGTTCACAACGATATGGGCGTTTTGCAGACCAAGGAAGGCGATAAACAGACCGATACCCACGGACACACCCTTTTTTAACTGCATGGGAATGGCATTGAAAATAGCCTCCCGGACATTGGTCAGAGACAGAGCCAGGAAAACAAGTCCTTCTGCAAACACTGCCAGCAAAGCAAGCTCCCAGGAATATCCCATGGTGCCGCATACCGTGTAGGCAAAATAAGCATTCAAACCCAGACCCGGTGCCAGCGCAAACGGATAATTTGCCATAAAAGCCATGCACAAAGTACCGACAAAGGCAGCCAGGGCAGTAGCAATGAGAACCGCCTGGGAGTCCATACCGGACTGGGACAGAATCGATGGATTCACGGCAAGAATGTAAGCCATCGCCATAAAAGTGGTAATGCCGCCGATCACCTCCGTCTTGACATCGGTACCATTTTCTTTTAGATGAAACAATTTTTGAAACATAAATTATACCTCTTTTGTTTAGAATAGCCATATTATAACATTATTATGAAAGGGGTATCAACTGTAATTTGAGGGAGGGCTGCAGCAATTGTCGGGGTGGACTTTTTGAAGAAATCGTAATTTCCCAGAAAATTTGGCGTTTCGTGGGTGCTTTCGCTACGACAAATACGCAGAAGTATCGGCATGTAAAATACACATGCCAGATACTTGCGCATTTGTACCCACTCCACGCAAAAATTTTCTGGGAAATTACTGAACCCCTTCATAAATTGCTCTCCTTGCTACAAACCGTATAAAATCAAATCTCTATCTTATATAGTAGCAGATTTTGTGAAATTGTTCGGGAAAAGGTCTGCAGGAGCACAGGGGAAAAACAATTGGTTTGTGTCAGGAAATCAATGCCAGATTTATAGTTTTCCAGTAATGTAGCAGAAAAGATTTGCGGGAAGTGGGTTTTAAGTGCGTCGGTATGAGATGCCTGTGTATGCGTCAGCATAGGCATCCATACCGCTACGCACTTAACTAGCGGAAGCAGCCCACGGAACGCAAACTTTTCTGCTACATTACGGAACCTATAAAAAGTGCTGTCAATCCCTGACACAACCCACCAATTGTGGTATACTAACACTATCAATTTTCAGGAGGAAATAATGTCATGGAGTACAAAGATATGGAGAATGTGACAATTTTAAACCATCCGCTGATCCAGCACAAGATTTCCAGGTTGCGGGACCGCCACACAGGAACCAACGAGTTTCGCAGACTGGTTGAGGAGATTGCCATGCTGGAAGGGTATGAAGCCTTGTCCGATCTTCCGGTGGAAGAGGTAGAAGTTGAGACCCCACTGGAAACATGTATGACACCGGTGCTGGCAGGACGGAAGTTAGCCATCGTACCCATACTGAGAGCAGGACTTGGCATGGTGCAGGGGGTACTGTCACTGGTGCCATCCGCCAAAGTAGGACATATAGGAATGTATCGGGATGAAGAGACATGGGAACCGACGCCGTATTACTGCAAACTGCCGCACCCGATTGAAGAGCGCCTGATCGTAGTGACCGATCCTATGCTGGCAACCGGCGGCTCGGCGGTGGATGCGGTAAATCAGATCAAAAAATCAGGTGGAAAAAACATCAAGTTCATGTGCATCATTGCGGCGCCGGAAGGAGTAAAACGACTTCATGAGGCGCATCCGGATATCCAGATTTATGTAGGACATCTGGACCGGGGATTAAATGAAAATGCCTATATCTGTCCGGGGCTGGGGGATGCAGGAGACCGTATTTTCGGTACAAAATAGAAAAAGAAGGGATATATATGAAATATGAAACTGTCAAGGAAGCAGCAGAAAGGCTGGGGGTAACAGCACGGACGGTGCAAAAATGGGCAGCAGCCGGGAAAATACCGGGTGCTATGAAAGTCGGGCGCGACTGGCAGATCCCAGTTCAAAAAGAAGAGGGAGCCAAAAAATGTACCGGGCGTAAACACATCCCCATGCCGCTTTTAAACAGCGTGTTTCCCCTGGGGCAGTGCACCAGGTACATTGAAAAAATGGAAGATGAAGATGAGAGAAACATTGCCTGGGCCGAGTATTATTATTTCAGCGGCCAGGCAGAAAAGGCAGCCGAAGCCGTGGAACTGTACCTCAACAGTCCGGATGATGCATTACGGTATTCGGCAGCGTGGATCTATGCCTTTTCCAACCTTACTTGTGACAAGACTGCCCTGACAAAGTATGCCATTGGCATTATAAAAAAGGACCTGCAGGAGCAGGCGGGAGAGGAAGGTCTGCCGGTACAGAGAGCCATCCGGGTATTTATCTATACGGCGGCTACGGTATTGCTGCATCTGACTATGGGGGATGTGGAGCTGTTGGAAGGATATCTTAAATATCTGCCGGGGGGATTAAAAATGTTCGGTGGATATGTGCTGGCTCACAAGGCATATCTTGAAAAAAATTATGAAAGAACGCTGGCTATTGCGGATATGACACTGGCGTTAAGTGACGCCGTCTATCCCATCCCGACCACATATATTTACAACATGGAAGCCATGGCCATGATGAACCTTATGCGGGTGGAAGAGGCAAAAAAATACTTTATGAAGGCGTGGGAATACGCCAGACAGGATCAGCTGATCGAAGTATTTGCCGAACACCATGGACTTTTGCAGGGAATGGTGGAGGTGTGCCTTAAGGAAAAAGAACCGGAGTCATTTCAGAAAATAACCGATATCGTATATAAATTCAGCGCAGGATGGCGTAAAGTACATAAAATAGCGGAGCACAGGGAGATTGCAGATAATCTGTCCACAACAGAGTTTACAGTGGCCATGCTTTACAACAGAAAGTGGACCATCAAGGAAATCGCCCACCATATGCAGGTGTCAGAGCGGACTGTAAAGAAACATCTGGATGTGATCTATGACAAATTAAATATCCACAGCAGACAGGAACTGGAACAGTATATGCTGAGATAATTCCGTTCGTCAGGCGAACGGTGTTCACGGAAGAAAACCCCCTAAAAACAGGCGTTTCAAAGGAAGAATTGTATTATTTTTTTGCCAAATTGTACATTCCTATGGGAAAAAATAACTGATATAATTATTCTACTATGAACGAAGGGGGAAAAAATATGAAGAAAATAAAAAAAGTGTGTAAAAAGATATTCGCAGTACTTCTGCTTGCAAGTCTCTCGATTCCGCAGATCCCTGCGACACCGGTAAAAGCGGACACAGCAGATGCAGGTACTGGAAATACTGATACCATCAGTGCATCGGAGGAAACCAAACGAGATATTCTGGAGAAAAATCATCTGACCGATACAGAAGATTCTGTAAAGGGCAGGGAGAACGGACGAAATCCACTGACGGGTGATAATGAAGTGGCGGTTTCTGTGAATCCATCTCCGGAGCTTATGATCGGAGAAACCGATGCTTTGAATGCATCCCAAAGAACTCAGAGGGTTACCCAGACGCTGTATGATCTGGAAAATTCCGGCAGTTTCAAAGAAAGTGGCGGAAAAGTAATTGATCAGCAGGATGAAATGACCAACACTTTCAGTGGAGAGGTAGTTACTGCGGTTAGGACAACGGCTTTTGATCCCTTGGGAGAAGGTAAAGATGCCTATGTAGCACAGCTGCTGGCGGTACATTCCGGGTATGTAAGTGGGTATGCAGGAGGCGACGGAACAATTATTTACCTGAGAATATACGATGCCACACAGAAAACGCAGATCTGGCATACTACAACTGTAGGATATCTGCGATTTGATATTGAAGAGTGGCAGGCAGATGCCTATATGCAGATATCGGCAGGAGATTATAACGGAGATGGAAAGGATGAACTGGCAGTTTATTGTCCAACCGATGCAACCAGGACATCCAACGACATGGCCTTGTCCAGCACATCCTCTTATGTTGCCTTATATGAAGTGCGCAACTGGGGAACGAAAGAAGATCCCAATGTGGATTATCAGGAAATGACCATGGACAGCACAAGATATTATATCAATGTGACAGACCGGAATTCAAATCACACCCAAAAGGATAAAGACACATTTAAAAACTCTGTCGATGAGATCTGTGCGGTAGATCTGGAGACGATAAGGCACCCATCCGGCACAAAAGATTCTCTGGCCATTGCCGTGTGTCCACCCCGGAATGGTACGAAAGTGACCTCTTCCATGGAGGCTGAGACAAGAGTGGATATATGGCTGGATGCCACCAAGGCACCATCGGCATCCAACTTGTCAAAACACAGCATGCGCTGGGATCTTAATAATTACCAGAGCAACAAATGGAAGCAGGGAAAAGAATATGATGTAATGTATTACGGTGGATTATCTGCCGGAGATATGGACAATGACGGTAACGATGAACTAGTAGTGGCAGGCTACCGGATCCGCAACACAGCCGACGCAAAAAAATGGAAACTGGACAGCCGGTATCTGTTTATAGAGCGTCTGATTCCATATGGAAGTGGGGATGATTATGGATATAAAAGCAGCGGCAATGTACCACAGATGATCAATTCATCCGACAGCAAAGATCAGCTTATTGCCAATTCCGGGGCTTATGGCGGAGAAGATAAGCCGACAGCCACAGACAAAAAGGTACTTTCACCTCTGACAGTGGAGTGTTACAAGGGAAGAGGAAGAGATTTTGCAGATGTGGTGTTTCTGGCAGGGAGAGTATATGAGTGGAAGGACAGCAATCCGGCCAACTATGTCAGAAAGGAAACGGCTCAGGCCAAGAGCCAGGGAGGATATAAGATATTATCTTCATCCAGCGCTAAGGGAATCAGTGGCAGTGACAGTACGTCAGAGGATCACAGGAAGATTCTTGCAATGGCCATTTTAGGCGGGCATATGAGTTTCAGTAATGCTGTTTCCGGAAACTTTGATAATAATCCCTATGGTATTGAACAGTTGTATGCTGTATATAACTATGTAGGAGCCGGTCAGGCAGGAGCAGCGATCCTGGATATAAGACAGAAAGAAGTAGGAGAATATGACCTTACCAATACAGTCAATCTGACCTTGAAAAAGACAGTCAAGGCAGGAGATTGTGTAGGAATTTCCCTTTGTGCGCCGGATGTAGATGAAGATGCCACCCGCGTAACTTATGCATCTCAGGAGTTGTATTATGCCAATCCGCAGCCGGTGGCGATTCTGCAGGCACCACCATATTTTTCGGAAATAGCGGAGCAGGACAGTGATTATCTGGCGACGGGAAGTACTTCCTTTACAACAGGAAAAGGAACCGGAGTTTCCAAAACTAACAGTTTTTCTGTTACAGCAGGTATCATTGTGGGGATGGAACAAAGCGTCAGTCTCTTTGGTCTGTTCAAGACAGGGCTGTCCGCCATGACAGAGGTAACCGGAGGGGCCGGTTATGAAAAACAAGTCCAGACAACAAAGACATTTACAACCACCTATAATGCCACCAAGGAGGATCAGGTTATTGCAGTGACGATCCCTTATATCCGGTATCGCTACAAAGTTCTGAGTCCGTCTATAGAGACTATGACTAAGGCAAAGCTGAAGAACCTTTCCCAAAAGATTACACTTTTAAAAACATCCGCCAAACTAAACAAATCGGAAAAAGCAAAACTGAATCAGGCCGTGGTGGTTTTAAAAGAGTATTATGATAATCAGAAAAAGCTGTCACAGAAATATGGCTATGGCAAGACCATCAAAGATGAGATGGTAGAAATGACTTATGCACAGCCGGGAACACCGGATATGACCACTCTCAGCAAAGATAAGTACAATGAAATGGTAGAAAGCATGGGACTGACAGACCAGGTCATCACAGACGATGTCCTCCACAATGCTACACCGGGTGATGTGGCATCCTATATGTGGAAATCAAACGGAAATGATTCAGAATACACATGGTCTGGTGAGTGTACCAGCATCAATGGTGGAGATACAGGAACATCTGTGTCCCAGAGTATAACGGAAGAAAAGACAACCCAGAAATCTGTAACATGGAATGCAGGGCTGCATAACGAAGCTACGGCTACCATAGGCGGTCTGACGGCAGGATTAAGCAGTACACTGGAATACAATGGAGCGAAAGCAGACATTACTATGGATTCTATTACAGCACAGGGAACCGTAGCAAGAATACCTAATGTGGATGATGGAAAATCCACTGGCAAACCAGATGTCAGCGGACTGAAAGATGTGGCAGTCAGGGATAAATATGCCTTTAAGTTCCGGGTAGGCACATGGCTTACCAAACTGGGACAAAATGACTGCCGCGTGGTTGGTTATCAGGTAGAGCCGACGGTTTCCGGTCTGAAATTTCCGACCAAACCGGTACAGAATGTAGAAGTGGAAAAGGTTTATGATACTGATGGAAATTATAACGGCGTCAAGGTAAGATGGTATGCACCGGAAAACAACAATCCAGCCTGCTACAGCAACCCAACCGCCTATAAAGTCTGGATGCTTGGCTCGGATGTAACCAAGCGGGCAGTCTATGCGTCCCAGACAACCAAAGACGAAAAGAACAAAGACTGCTACGAAACCGTATATGACAAAAATGTGGTACCGGAAAATACAGCCTTTGTAGCGGCAGTCAGGCCGGTTGAACTGTCGGATGATTACGCCTGCTGCAGCAACCCGATCTATATAATGGAGCAGGGGGCACAGGATGCTATTTTCTCCGGACAGCCAAAGGATGTAACCTACCAGGCTGTGGATGCAAACAAATCCGGCAAGAATCAATTTTCCGGTGAAGTGAAATTAAGTGGAGATACGCTGACGTTTGACTATGCCCGTGAAAAAGTAAGATGGCAGTTTTACGATCCGGCTACAAGAACCTGGAAAGAGGTCTTTGAACTGGATCAGGACACAGGCGCCAGAGAAGCGGCGGAAGAATTGAAAGATTACGGAATTACTTCGGTAAAAGAAAGTCTTAGCAGTTGTGACAATATTAAAACAAGTCCGGGAACAGCCACCTTGGATCTTTCCTATGATAAAATTCCAACAGGCCTGAAATTCCGACTGGCTGTGGCATATTCGGTAGTAGGAACCGGTGGTGTGTTTGATGCTGCATCCAATGAAGTTGGTTTTATGTTGAAAACAACCAATACAGCAGCAGCCAAGATGAATGTGTCAGAGGACGGCATTTCAGTAAGTGCTTCTACAGAGAACGATGAAGAGGGATCTGTGATCGCAGCGAACTTAAAGAATCTGTCCAACAATTCTTCTTCTAAAAAGATCCTTGTATACCCGAACAATCTGGTAAACATGGCATCGGCGGCACCGGGTGTGTATCAACTGGAGACAGAAAATACCCTGTCCAGTCAGGGAGCGGCTGTCAGCAGCCGTGTGCCATACTACGGAGACCGGGACAAATTGTTGGCCACACTGGCAGAAAAACATAAGACATTAAGGAGTGCGGGAAATACAACAGTTTCGCAGGCAGATGTGGATGAGATCATGTATGGTCAGGAACTGAAACTTACCACGGAACTTTATGATAAAAATGCAGAGGATCCAAACCAGCCTCAGACAGCCGGTGATGTGAAGTATACGGTTATGTCAGGGGTGCAGAATGAAGATGTAACAGAAGAGTGCATGGAAGGAAATCTTTTCCGACCGAACAGTGCCGGTGAATTTGTGGTCATGGCAGCCATGGAGACAGGAGAAGAGACGCTTACTTCTTCCAAGATCATAAAAGTAACTTCTTCCGGTGAACGATACGAAAAAGAAGTGTTTGACAAAGTTTTGAGCGTAGAACTGCCGGAAATTCAGGGTGTTGTTTATGGAACCGAAAAAAGTGCAGAAGCACTGGGACTTCCGGAAACAACTCAAATCCAGACGACAGCCGGCCAGGTCTATGATGCAAAGATCAACTGGGATGTGAATAACTGTGAGTACAACCAGGCATCAGAAAAAGAGCAGATCTTTAAGGTAAAAGGAAATGTGGTACTGCCGGACAATGTAAGCAATGACCAGAATGTATCCACAGAGGTGGCGGTTTCGGTTAATGTCAATAAGAATGTGGTCGTAGTGCAGACGCCGGCAGACAATAAACCACCGGTGCTCACGTTGAAAGGAAGTATCACAGTAGGCGGAAAGGTTTATTCGGATTACAGCGACAAGATCGTATTTAACACGGAACTGACAGGAACACAGAAAGGAGTGATCACTGCTTCCGATGAACAAGATGAGATTACTTCCATATCTTATCTGAAATCCGCTTCTGCCCTGAGCCAGGATCAGCTGGATCAATCTACCGGCTGGATCAACGGTAAGGAATTTACACTGACAGAAGGCGAGCGGTGTGTCATCTATGCAAGATGCGTCAACCACTCGGGAGATGTTGTATATGTGTCAACCCAGGGAATCACGGTGAAGAAAGTTTCTTCCTCATCCGGTGTAACACCATCCGGCAGTGCGGGAACTAACGGAAACACTGTAAAAAAACAGGATCCAGTCAAAGCAGGAAAGACCTATACGGTGAAGAAGATCAAGTATAAAGTAACAGCCAACGGCAAGAAGAAAACGGTGCAGGTAACAGGGGTTACAGATAAGAAAATGAAGTCTCTGACGATTCCGGCTGCCGTTACGATCCAGGGGCAGAAATATAAAGTAACAGCCATTAAAGCATCCGCCTTTAGAAATATGAAAAAACTTACCAAAGTAGTGATTGGCAAGAATGTAAATAAAGTTGGAGGAAATGCATTCTCAGGCTGTAAAAAGTTAAAGAATATTGTGATCCAGTCAAAGGCATGGAAGAAAAACAGCCTTGGCAAAAAGGCCTTTTATAAGATTGCTGCGAAACCGAAATTTAAAGTGCCGGCAAAGAAACTGAAGGCATACAAAAAGTATATCAAAAAGTCAAAAGTGGCAAAGAAGGCGAAGATAACAAAATAGGAAACAGGAAATAACTGTGTATTACAAGAACCTTTCTCTGAGAAAAATCAGGGGAAGGTTCTTTTGAATAGTGTCTACCATCGATCCTTGAAGAAAAAGAGAGGATAAGAAAGTTAGTCTTTTCAACACCTGCTAAAAATGGTATTATTTTAGTATATTCTCTGCCTGATAGATAGGGCAGAGAAGAAGGAGCGAGGTGTTGATATGGGACCCAATTACTCTATTTTATATTATGGAGAAGAACTGGAACAAGATATATGAATGCGACCTCCATGCTTCCCTGGGAAAAAAAGGTTATGAAATATTTGGACACCTCAAAAAATTCGGTGCTTTATCGCGTGACACCTTATTTTGCAGGAAAAGAATTGTTGGCAAGGGGTGTTGAAATTGAGGCATATTCAGTAGAGGACCATGGAAAGGGAGTATGCATCCATGTATTTGTGTATAATGTACAACCGGGAATAAAGATTGATTATGCCACAGGAAAAAACTCAGCAGATAAATAAGAGAAACTTGATATGAAGATGAAAGAGAGGAGTTGAAGCACAAATGACATTAAAAGAACTGAAGGCAGGGGAGAGTGCGAGAATTTTATCTGTTGGTGGAGAGGGAGCGCTTCGCCAGCATTTTTTGGATATGGGTGTAATTCCGGGGGCAGAGATGACCGTTATTAAATTTGCACCTATGGGAGATCCCATGGAACTGCAGGTTCATGGTTATGAACTGACTCTGCGTCTGGCAGATGCGGATCAGATAGAGATTGAGAAGATTGACGCAAGAGCCCGGGAACATAAGGGCCTTTCTGCAATTAGTAATGCGGAACATCCGGGACTTGGAGAAGAAGGAAAATACCATGTAAAAGGAAGCAAAAAACCGTTGCCGGCGGAGGAAACACTTACATATGCGCTGGTGGGAAATCAAAACTGTGGAAAGACGACACTGTTTAACCAGCTGACGGGATCCAACCAGCATGTGGGAAACTTCCCGGGGGTTACGGTGGACCGGAAAGATGGTGCGATCAAGGGACATGTTAATACCCAAATTACGGATCTCCCGGGGATTTATTCCATGTCGCCCTATAGCAGTGAGGAAATCGTATCCAGAAATTTTGTGCTGGAGAACCGGCCGAAAGCGGTGATCAACATAGTGGATGCCACTAACATTGAAAGAAATATGTATTTAACCATGCAGCTTCTGGAAATGGATATACCGATGGTGATCGCACTGAATATGATGGATGAGGTAAATGCTAATGGGGGATCTATCGATATCAACAAGATGGAGGAAAAGATTGGAGTACCGGTTGTGCCGATTTCAGCAGCCAAGAACCAGGGAGTGGAGGAACTGGTACGACATGCCATCCATATTGCACGATACCAGGAAAAGCCGGGAAGACAGGATTTTTGTGATGAAAATGAGTTTGGTGGTGCAGTGCATCGCTGTATTCATGCTGTCTGCCATATTGTAGAAGACCATGCCCGGGAGGCAGATATTCCGGTGCGGTTTGCAGCTACAAAACTGATTGAAGGAGATCCACTGATCCTGGAACGCCTGGGACTGGACCAAAATGAAAAGGAAACATTGGAGCACTTGATCCTGCAAATGGAAAAAGAACGGGGGCTGGACCGCAGCGCAGCGATTGCAGATATGCGTTTTAACTTTATCGAGAGGGTTTGTGAGAGCACGGTAGTAAAACCGGTTGAGAGTAAAGAACGACTTCGCAGTGAAAGGATGGACAAGGTCCTTACAGGTAAGTATACTGCGATTCCGTGCTTTGTACTGATCATGCTGGCAGTATTTTATCTGACGTTTAATGTGATCGGGGCCGGTCTGCAAAGCCTGCTGGAAATGGGAATTGATTCGTTGACAGAGATAACTGGCCGGGCGTTGACGGCGGCTCATGTGAACCCTGTATTGCAGGGGCTGGTAATGGATGGAATTTTTGCCGGTGTAGGAAGTGTCCTGAGTTTCCTGCCTGTGATCGTGACACTGTTCTTTTTCTTGTCCCTGATGGAAGACAGTGGATACATTGCCAGAGTGGCGTTTTTTATGGATAAATTATTGAGAAAGATTGGTTTGTCCGGCCGCAGTATTGTGCCTATGTTGATTGGATTTGGCTGCACAGTACCGGCTGTTATGTCGACCAGAACATTGCCAAGTGATAGGGATCGTAAGATGACGATTCTTTTGACACCATTTATGAGTTGTTCGGCAAAACTGCCGATCTATTCATTTTTTGTCAGTGCTTTTTTCCCGAAACAGGGCGGCCTCGTTATGACGGGGTTGTATTTCCTTGGGATTATTATGGGAATCGTGACGGCATTGGTGTATCGAAAGACGCTATTTAAAGGAGAGGCAGTACCATTTGTGATGGAACTGCCTAATTACCGGATGCCTGGAATGAAGAATGTGGTGCAGCTTCTGTGGGAAAAAGCAAAGGATTTTTTGCAGAGAGCATTCACGGTGATCCTTTTGGCTACGATGTGCATCTGGTTTTTGCAGAGTTTTGATCTTCATTTTAATCTGGTTACTGAATCAAAAAACAGTATCCTTGCCATGATTTCCAGCGTATTGGTGCCGATCTTTGTGCCACTGGGACTGGGGGACTGGCGGATATGCACTTCCCTTATCAGTGGATTTATGGCAAAGGAAAGTGTTGTATCATCGCTGCAGATTCTTTTCGGAGGTGCGGTGGCTGCCTCAATCTCCCCTGTAGCGGCAGCGTCTCTTCTGGTGTTCAGCCTGCTTTATACACCTTGTGTGGCAGCAATTGCTTCCATACGGAGAGAGTTGGGCCGCAGATGGGCACTGGGAGTCGTTCTCTTTCAATGTGGAGTAGCCTGGATTATGGCACTTCTCACAAGAGGAATTGTTTCTTTATTCCTTTGAGATTGAACCGTGGTCTGCCAGATAGCGGAAAGCGCAGGCGGCGTAGCAGGCAGAGCCGATGGCACATACTTTTTCGTTAAATAAAGCTTTCGGGTGGTGTACCGGGTAATCGCCTCTTGCGTCTTCGTAGCCGGCAGACAGATATATATAGGTGGACGGGATCTGTTGGGCAACGAGAGCAAAGTCCTCCGAGGCTGGGGCGGCAATGTCCGGGTAACCGGTGACATCTGGAATGGACAGGTCCTTTACATAAGAAACAAATTCGTTGGTAAGTTCTTTGGCACAGATCAGCGGCGGCACGGCAGACAGGCATTGGTACTCAATACTACCGTTGTAGACAGCTGCGGTTTTCTCACTGATCTCGCGGATGCGCGGCATCAGTTTTTCTCTGGCGGCAGGATTGCCAGTCCGCAGCGTTCCCTGTAAAACAGCCGTATCCGGAATGATATTGGCAGCTTCGCCGGCGGAAAACTGTCCTATCGTAAGAACACAGCAGTCAGCGGGATCGCTTTCCCTGGCGATCAGTGCCTGAAGTCCCAGATAGATGTGGACACCGATGTTGATGGGATCGATGCCCTGATGAGGGCAGGCACCGTGGGAACCCTGGCCGTGAATGGTGATTTTAAATCCATCCACAGAATTCATCATGGTACCGCTTGCATTGTACATATAAGTGCCTGCCGGACTGTGACCGGTGGTGACATGAAAGGCAAGGGCGGCGTCTGGTTTGGGATTCTGTAAAATACCATTCTCTATCATATCCTTTGCCCCCTGAAATGTTTCTTCTGCGGGCTGGAACATAAACTTTACGGTGCCGGCTAAAGAAGCCTCTTCTTCTTTTAACATACGGGCGGCACTAAGGAGCATGGCGGCGTGGAAATCATGGCCGCAGGCGTGCATCGCTCCTGTGGTACATGAGAAACTTTCTCCACTGTCCTCCCGGATCGGAAGACCATCCATGTCCGCCCGCAACAGTAAAACCGGGCTGCCCTTTCCTAATGTGGCGGTAACGCCGTGGCCGCAGTCTGTGGGAGCCAGACCATATTCTGTTAATTTATCTTTGACAAAAGCCACCGTTTCCGGCAGATCCAGCCCGGTTTCGGCATGCTGGTGGATGTGCCTGCGGTTGGCGATTGTTTCTTCTTGCAATTCATAAGCGCGTGTTAAAAAATCCATAAAATAAACCTCCTGTTTCATTCATTATAGCCATTTGAAAAATCCTGTCAATGAGGAGAAACCAATCTGGCGGAACCTTGCTTTTCACGAACCCTGGTATTATAATGCCCCATAGATGGAAATACTTGTATCAATAAAGGAGATTATCGTATGCGGGAAAAAATATATGAGAAAATTTTTGAAAATCTGGAGGACCTTTTAGCGGAGGAACAGGCAAAACTGGGTTACAGAAAGGAACCGGTCCGTTTTTATTATCCACTGAGTTCCCTGAACCACTTTTTTGATGCGTCTTTTTCGGAAGAGGAAATGAAAGAGGCGCTGAAAGAGTTCCCTGCCTTTGCAGAGGAGCGTTTTGGCAATGTGGAGATCACCGGTAAGGGAGAGCGTTTCTGTTTCTTTTTATCGGAAAAAGCAACGGAATATGTTCATGGGCACCAGGGAGCCAATGCTTTTATCTTTGAACTGGTAGAAACACTTTCGGTTCACGGAACCACCATGGCAGAGGTAGAAGAGGTGTTCAAAAAGCAGCCTTTTTCCTATGAGAGAAAGAAAGTGGATACAGATGAGTTTGACTGCTGCTTTTATTTTACAGAAGGGAAAGATTCTTACCTGTATTGTTTCAAGGATGAAGGTTGTCATATCATTTACCACCGTTTTTTGCCGGAAGATTTCGAGGATTTGGGGCTGTAAGGGCGCGATTGGGTATTTATCTATGGGGATTTTTCCTGTATAATGAGGAAAGAATAGTAAGACAGACCACCTGCCTGCCGGCAAAAGCCGGGGGCAGTATATATTTCAAGGAGGGTGTTGTATGAAGTTATTAAAACAGTTGAAATGGAATCTGATCCTGTTGGCGGTGCTTTTTATCGCACTGGGCGTGGTACTGATCGTGTGGCCGTCGGCTACCATGACGAGCATCTGCTATATCTTGGCTACCATACTGGTACTGCTGGGTGTGGTATTTTTGATCGGCTATCTGAGAAAAGATGTGATCGGTATTATATACCGGTGCGATCTGGTGATCGGACTGAGCCTGATCCTGGCCGGTGTGCTGGTGTATATCAAAGTGGACAAGCTAACGGACCTGGTGCCGGTGGTGCTGGGATTTCTGATCACCATCAGCGGTATCTTGAAACTGCAAAATTCCGTAGACCTTCTGCGGCTGGGACACGGAACCTGGCATGTGGCATTTGCACTGGCTATCATTAATATTGTGTTTGGCGTGGTACTTTTGATCAATCCTTTTGCCAAGGAGATCCTGATCACGCTGGTGGGAATCGGTTTTGTATACAGTGGCGCCACGGATCTGTATGTGACTATATCCATCTCCCGGAAATTGGCCCATGTAGAGGAAGAGTACGGTGAAGAACTTCAGAATATCAAGTGATGTTTGGGAAAGGAGATTGTATGTCCAGGTATCATGAATTAAGCAGGGAACGGCAGGAGCAGATCCGGGAGGATCAGGCCCGCCACTGGGTAAATCCATACAGGTGCAATGACGAGGCGGTGATCCGGAGAGATCCGGCACACGATAAGCCGAGGCTGTGGCGGCCTACGTTTGTCAGTGATGTGGAAAAGATCATGCATGTGCCTTACTATAACCGCTACTCGGACAAGACCCAGGTGTTTTCTTTTTATCGGAATGATGATATTTCCCGCCGGGCCTTTCATGTGCAGTTAGTGGCCAGGATCGCCAGAAATATCTGTCGTATGCTTGGGCTGAATGAAGACCTGGCAGAGGCCATTTCTCTGGGGCATGACATTGGTCATACCCCTTTCGGCCACGCCGGGGAGCGGATTCTGAATGACTTGTATCACGGACATACGGGCCGTTTTTTTAACCACAATGTACATAGTGTGAGGGTGCTGGACCAGATGATCCACCGCAATATCAGCCTTCAGACGCTGGACGGCATTATCTGTCACAACGGAGAACTGGAACTGCAGGAGTACCGGCCCAGAGAGCTGGGAACCTTTGCAGAGTTCGATCAGATGACGGAACGGTGCTATGTGGACCGGGGAGCCATCAAGGAACTGGTGCCGGGAACGCTGGAAGGCTGTGTCATGCGGATCTGTGACATCATTGCCTATCTGGGAAAGGACAGGCAGGATGCCATGCGGCTGAACCTTCTGCCAAAGGATTCTTTTACGGCGGGAGCCATTGGCACATCTAATGCGGAGATCATCAACAACCTTTCGGTGAATGTGATAGAAAACAGCTATGGCAAGCCGTATCTGAAAATGGATGACGAGTATTTTGAGGCTCTGAGGCGGGGCAAGGAAGAGAATTATCAGTGGATCTATAAAAATCCGGAGCTGGATGATATTTACGAGAACCAGATCCGGCCTATGTTTGAGGCTTTGTATGAAACTTTGCTGGAGCAGGCGAAGGAGAAAAACAAGGATAGTATTTTGTACCGCCACCATATACAGTATGTGAAAATGAATAACCGCAGGCAGCAGGAACCAGCGTACGAAGAGGAAGAGCCGAACCAGATCGTGGTGGACTATCTGGCCAGTATGACGGATGATTATTTTCTGGCGTTGTACCGGGAACTTTTTCCCAAGGGCAGATATCATGTGGAATTTAAGGATTATTTTGAATAGAAAGATATGGCGAAAGGGGGAAATGGCAGGATGATACGAAATCTTGTGTTTGATGTAGGCGGTGTTTTGCTGGAGTACCGCTGGCAGGATATGTTCCGGCAGCAGGGATTGTCGGAGGAAGAAATCGGAAAACTGGAACAGGTGCTTTTCCGTGATGAGATCTGGGCATGGAAACTGGACACCGGAGCCATCACCGTAGCGCAGGCCATTGTGGAATTCCGGGAAAAAGGGGTGCCACATCCGGAGGAGGTAACCTGGTTTTTGGAGCATATCGAGGAAATGTCGGTGCCAAGACCGGAGATCTGGCAGCAGGTGGTGGATCTGAAGGAAAAGGGTTACCGTATTTATCTTTTGTCTAATTATTCTCAGGAAATGTTTGAAAAACACACTAAGGGAGCGTCGTTTCTGAAGGTGCTGGACGGAGGCGTGATCTCTTATCAGATCCATGCCATCAAGCCGGATCATGAGATCTATGAAACCCTTCTGAAACGGTATGACCTGAAACCGGAGGAGTGTGTGTTCCTTGATGACCGCTTAGAGAATGTAGAAGGCGGTAAACGGGCCGGCATGGAGGCGGTACAGATCACATCCAGAGAGATGCTTCATGGACTGTTGAACCAGATCCTGGAAGCGGATATGGGCCGGTGGAAGCCGGAAAAATGATGGGAAGAGATCCCCAGGAAAGCAGGAGAATTGGCGGGATAAGGCGGCCCGTGAAATAGGCTTGTACCCGGGTGGGAATTGTGCTAAAATATAGAACATGACAATGAGGAGAAACCATGTGACGGAGTCACAATTAGGATGGTTTCGACGACCTGCCGCCGAGCAGAGGCGAGGGGGCGATACCTATTATGAGGAGAAACCATGTGACGAAGTCGCATTTAGGATGGTTTCGACGACTTGCCGCCGAGCGGAGGCGAGGGGGCAGTACCTATTATTACGAGGAGGATTTACTGTGAATAAGGAATTAGTCATTGTGCTGGACTTTGGTGGACAATACAACCAGTTAGTTGCCCGCCGCGTCCGTGAGTGTAATGTTTATTGTGAGATTTATTCATACAAAACCGATCTGGCAAAGATCAAGGAAATGAATCCGAAGGGAATCATTTTGACAGGTGGTCCAAACAGTTGCTATGAAGAAGGGGCACCTACTTATTCCAAGGAATTGTTTGAGATGGGCATTCCGGTTCTGGGACTGTGCTACGGAGCCCAGTTGATGATGCATGTACTGGGAGGTAAGGTGGAAAAAGCACCAGTCCGCGAGTACGGAAAAACAGATGTGCAGGTAAACAAAAACAGTGCATTGTTCCGGGATGTATCGGAGCATACCGTCTGCTGGATGAGTCATTTTGACTACATCTCCCAGGTGGCACCTGGATTTACTGCTTGTGCCAAAACAGCAGACTGTCCGGTAGCGGCAGCGGAAAATCCGGAGAAAAAGCTGTATGCTATCCAGTTCCATCCGGAAGTATTGCATACAGTAGAAGGCACCAAGATGCTTTCTAATTTTGTATATCATGTGTGTCACTGCAGCGGTGACTGGCGTATGGACTCTTTTGTAGAGCACCAGATCAAAGCCATCCGTGAAAAAGTAGGAGACGGTAAAGTGCTGCTGGCGTTGTCAGGCGGTGTGGATTCATCCGTTCTGGCAGGACTTTTATCCCGTGCCATCGGCAAGCAGTTGACTTGTGTCTTTGTAGATCATGGTCTGCTTCGTAAAAACGAAGGAGACGAGGTGGAGGAAGTCTTTGGAAAAAGCGGCACCTTTGATCTGAATTTTGTCCGTGTGAACGCTCAGGAGCGTTATTATAAAAAACTGGAAGGACAAACCGAGCCGGAGAGTAAGAGAAAAATCATCGGTGAAGAGTTTATCCGTGTCTTTGAAGAAGAGGCCAAGAAGATTGGTGCGGTGGATTTTCTGGCACAGGGAACCATCTACCCGGATGTAGTAGAGAGCGGTCTCGGCGGAGAGTCTACCGTGATCAAAAGCCATCACAATGTAGGCGGTCTTCCTGAGAAAGTTGATTTTAAAGAACTGATCGAGCCACTGCGTGACCTGTTCAAAGATGAGGTTCGCAAGGTAGGACTGGAGTTGGGACTTCCAGAGTATCTGGTATTCCGCCAGCCATTCCCGGGCCCGGGACTTGGCATCCGTATCATCGGAGAGGTAACGGCAGACAAAGTCCGCATCGTGCAGGATTCCGACTACATTTACCGAGAGGAAGTGGACAAGGCAGCCAAAGCCTACAAAGAAGAAAACGGCAAAGACGCACCTTGGATGCCAAACCAGTATTTTGCGGCATTGACCAACATGCGGTCCGTGGGAGTCATGGGAGATGAGAGAACCTATGATTATGCGGTAGCACTGCGGGCAGTCACAACGGTTGATTTTATGACAGCGGAAAGTGCCCAGATCCCATTTGAGGTGTTGCAGACGGTGATGACCAGGATCATTAATGAGGTTCGCGGAGTGAACCGAGTATTCTATGACCTGACCAGTAAGCCGCCAGGAACGATAGAGTTTGAATAGGAAGAAAATAGCGGGAAGCCCTGTAAATAGGGGCTTCCTGATTTTGATGTAAGCAAATTGTAAGCAAAAATTAAGTTGTTGGATTTAGTTGGTAAAACAATTCATGGGTTAGCGTAAAAACTTGCACCATTGGTACGAGAAATGGAGAAAGATATGATAATTGTCGGCTATAAACCTCTTGCTGCGAGGTTAAAATAGTTGATCTACAGGTTTTGATATCGTAAAAGTAGTGAGAAGGCATCTGAAACCGCATTGTATTGTGAGTTAAAGATTTCGAGAGATTACGAATTTGTACTGGAGGGAAAGACGTGCTTTTATATGATTTAGTTAAAAAGTGTTCTCAGAGAGATAAATTTCAGGATAAACATGAACAATGCGAAAGTTGTTCATATGGAGAATATTGTCCAAAAGATTGCCAAAGTTGTTTGCAACATGTGCATTTTCCGCAAAATGCTCCGGCTCCAAGAAAATATGACTGTGTGCATATGGCTGATTGCTATTATTGTAAGTATGCGTACAAATATGCATCTGAAATAGTATATGGATTAAGACGTTTCAAGGAAATTAAGGATAAGAAAGAACTTAAGATTATGTCAGTTGGATGTGGACCATGTACGGAGCTGGCAGCAGTTGATTATCTCAAGGAGCAAGGTGTACTTCATTATGAAAAATTGCAATATAGAGGAATTGACCCGTTAGAAGGTGTATGGAAACATATTTGGAATGATGTTAGAGAGTATTATGGAGATGGAATTCAGTTTTATCCAAAAGATATATTGCAATTGGTAGATATCATAGTTAAACATAGTTGGGTTCCGGATGTACTGATTTTTCAATATGTATTTTCAGATATGTATAAACATTCCGATGAAGAAGAAATAATTCAATTTATTAATAAGTTGGCTGATTTTTTGAATTCATATGAAGAAAAGTCAATATATATATTGTGTAATGATATTAACCTCACGAAATCCAAGGGTGGGGGAAGAGAATTTTTTGATATTTTAGAGTCGAAAATTAATAAGCCCAAAATTGTGAAAAAAAGGCATTTTAATAATATTAATAGGGAACGACACTACGAATATGGAGAGCAATATAATAGTAATGTGCTTGTCTTTGATGATATATCAGATGAAATAAAAAACGCGTATAGTCCATTTGAGAGTTGTGCCAGTGCACAGATACTTATAAAAAGGGAAAGAAAGAAGTGATTAAATGATATTAAGTGTAAGCAGAAGAACTGATATTCCTAATTATTATTCGGAATGGTTCTATAATAGAGTAAAAGAAGGTTTTTTATATGTTCGTAATCCTATGAATGCCCATCAGATAAGCGAAATAAAAATTACTCCTGATGTTGTAGATTGTATAGTGTTTTGGACCAAGAACCCTTCGCCAATGATGAAGAGGCTTGATGAAATCAAAAATTATAAGTACTATTTTCAATTCACGCTAACTGGTTATGGAAATGATGTTGAGGTTAATTTGCCAAATAAAAAAACAAAAATGATTCCAGTATTTCAGGAACTATCTGAAAAAATTGGCAGGGAAAAGGTGATTTGGAGATACGATCCTATATTCTTTTCTGATAGATATACAAAAGAATATCATTTAAAGGCATTTAAAAGTATTGCTGAGGCTTTAAGAGGATATACAGAAAAATGCGTGATTAGTTTTGTTGATATATATCCCAAAAATAGAAAGAATATGGAAGGATTGTCTAGTTATGAATTGAACGATTATGACATGAGAGAATTTGCTAATGATTTAAGCAGGATTGCAGCTGATAATAATATTAAACTTGGAAGTTGTGCGGAAAAAATAGATTTGGACGATTGTGGCATAGTTCATAATTGTTGTATAGATAGAGAATTAATTGAAAAGATTGTTGGATGTAAACTCAATGTTGGCAAAGATAAGAATCAGCGTATAGAATGTGGCTGTGTTGAAAGTGTTGAAATAGGCACTTATAATACATGTAAAAATGGATGTGTATATTGTTATGCTAATTATAGTTTAAAAAGCGTAGAGACAAATGTTGCAAAATACGACCCATTATCGCCACTTTTATGTGGTCAAGTCCAGAAGGATGACAAAATTACTATTAGAAAAGTTAAGTCATTGAAAGAAACACAGCTTAATATTTTTGATATATAAGGGATTAACTACATTATGCGTATTGAATAATAGTTGTATAAACATCTTTTGAAAAGAAAACGAGAAGTTATATAGAATCTAAGCTTCTCGTTTTTGGCGTATCTCATTTATTTCTTTATCTCTTTCAATATTTTCACCCGTTCCGGGTCAGAATGATTTTTCTTAAGCAAGGTTATATATTCAAATAATTCCTCACGTGTCATATCATCTAATACAAAGAAGTCTGCGATAAGTTGATCGACTTTCGGTAAATCGGAATAATCAAATTTCGTAAAAATGGCTGATGTACGATTGGATAGGTAGGCTTTTTTTGAACGTTGATCGGACATGCCAACCAATTTGCCAACTTCCGGAAGTGATTTATCCTCTTCATTATAGGGATTCTCATTGCATATGGTGGCAAGAGGGATGTCTAATGTATTGGCAAAGCGTAAAGCGGTATCATAGCGTATGGGGGTGTCCCGACGGATGATAGAATAAATTGTTGGTGCCGGAACACCGGTATTTCTGGAAAGAGTTTTTACGCTCATCTGCTTTTCGTCTAATATTTCTTTTAACACTTTTCCGTAGCCCATGTTGTATCTTCCTTTCAAAAAATATAATTCAATTTTATCATGAAACCTATGAAAAGAAAAGTAAAAATGAAAGAAAGTTATTTATTTTTTATGCAGTTAATAGGATGAATAAAAATAATACGCATAAAAAATAAATAATATTATTGACAAAGTACGCAACAGAGAATATAATGACATTATAGAACGCATAAATTATAAATAATCAAATTCAATATTTATGCGATAATACCAGGAAGGGAGGTGCTGATATGCAACAGATACATGAGGGAAAACCGTTGTACGTCGGAGTGGACACGGTAGCATATGACTTTGGTGTAAGTCGAGCAAAAGCCTATGCAATTATCAAGGATCTCAATATGGAATTGAAAAAAGAAAATCCAAGAGCCATTGTTGTGGCAGGAAAAGTCAATCGCATTTTTTATGAAGAATGTGCAGGAATCAGGCGATAAGTTGCTGAAAAGATACAAGGAGGTGGAACAATTGGCGGTATTTCGAGATACATGGGATGGTTATAACGGAAAGGCGTGGCGTGTACAACTGCGTTATACCGACTGGCAGGGGAAAACGAGGCAGCATACCAAGAGAGGTTTTCGAAGTAAAAAGGAAGCGCAGGAGTATGAGCGTGAGTTTACAGCCAAAAAGAGCAGAGACATCAATATGGGATTTGCAACATTTGTAAATTTGTATTTGGAGGAAATAAAACCACAAATTCGGATTACTACATACGAAACAAAGATTCACATTGTGAAGACACATATTTTGCCGTATTTCTCGGAAAAGAATTTGTCTGAGATTGACGCAACGGATATTTTGAGATGGCAGAATGAAATGCTGCAAAAGAGAGATGAGAATGGACGAGGCTACTCAAATACTTATTTGAGAACTGTAAACACGCAGTTGTCAGCAATCTTCAATCATGCAGTAAGATATTATGGCTTGGCGGAGAATCCATGTAAGCGGTGCAAAAAGATAGGAAAATCCAATGCAGGAGAAATGTTTTTTTGGACGAAGGATGAGTATTTGAGATTTGCCGAGGAAATGAAAACAAAACCGATTTCCTATTATGCGTTTGAAATCCTTTACTGGACAGGAGTCCGTGTTTCGGAATTGCTGGCACTTACTCCGGCGGACTTTGATTTTGAAAATCGGAAGATGGTGATCAATAAGCAGATTCAGGTAGTTCATGGAGAAAAGAAAATAATGCCACCGAAGACGGAAAAAGGAAACCGAACCATAGATCTGCCGGATTTTTTGTGTGATGAAATTGAAGATTTGCTGGGAATGCTTTATAAACCGGATAAGGACATGCGAATTTTCAATATCACCAAAAGTTATCTTCATCATGAAATGGATCGTGGAGCGAAGGCAAGTGGCGTAAAGCGAATTCGAATTCATGATTTGAGACATAGTGCCTGTGCAGCGTTGATTGAACTTGGATTTTCGCCGGTTCAGATAGCAGAGAGGCTGGGGCATGAATCAGAAACAGTTACGATGCGGTATGCACATTTGTATCCATCGGTACAAAAAGATATGGCAGATAAACTGAGTGTGATGCGAAAAGGAAGTGAAAATCATGGCAGATAAAATATACAGGAGAACAACGCAGCCATCCCCTATATTAAAAAGTGATGCTGGGAAAAAGGCGCGAAAACGGAATGTTATCTTGAATTTTCGTGTAACAGAACAGGAAAAGGGTTTGATTGAAAAAAGGATAGAACTGTCCGGACTAAAGAAATCAGATTACTTTATAGAAAGCTGTCTGTATCAGAAAATTCTGGTAAAGGGTAACATTCGTACTTCGGATAAGATGAAAGAACAGCTAGCGAAAATCGCAGATGCTTTGAAAGAATCCGAAGAAGAGGATTTTTCCGACGTGTTATCTGGAGAAGATGTAATTGCTGTGAAAACGATACTTGAAATGCTTACGAAAATTGCTCAAAAGAAGGGAGGTGAAAGCTGATATGAATGAGACAAACTTGAAAATAATCAATATGTCGGATGTTGAGTCGAAAGAAATATCGTGGCTCTGGTATCCATTTATCCCATATGGCAAACTAACAATTATTCAGGGTGATCCCGGAGAGGGAAAAACTACACTCGTATTGAACATTGCGGCAGTTCTTTCCAAAGGACAGGGGCTGGATGAACATATGAAACCGGAACAGCCACTGCATATTATTTACCAGACGGCAGAAGATGGCTTGGCTGATACTGTAAAGCCGAGACTTGAAAAGGCACAGGCTGACTGCAATAACATTTTTGTGATTGACGAAACGGATGTATCTCTTAGTATGCTGGATGAACGAATTGAGCAGGCAATTTTGAAGGAAAAAGCAAAGCTTATGATTCTGGATCCGATACAAGCATATCTTGGCGCCAAAATGGATATGAATCGTGCAAATGAAGCAAGAGATATGACAAAACATCTGGGGCAGGTGGCAGAACGGACCGGCTGTGCTATTGTTTTGATTGGTCATATGAATAAAAATGCCGGCGGGAAAGTTGCCTATCGAGGAATGGGTTCTATTGATTTCTTTGCTGTGGCAAGAAGTGTGTTGCTGGTTGGCAGAGTAAAGGGGCAGGAAAACCGGCGTGCCATGATACAGATAAAAAATAATCTGGCAGAACGAGGGCATGCCAAGTCCTTTGTTCTGACGGATGGAGTATTTACATGGAAAGGTGATTACGACATAACCGAGGATGAACTAGCTGGCGGATTTGCACCAAAAACCAGCAAGCAGGAAGAAGCAAAAGATTTGTTGGTTTCTTTAAGCTACACTACAAAAGAAGCAGCAGTGTCTCAGATACAGGAAAAAGCAAGAGACAGAGGCATTTCCTGGCGTACGATGGAAATGGTTAAAAAGGAACTGCAAATAAAATCCAAAAAGGTAAATAATGCCTGGTATTGGATTTTAGATAGTAAATATTTTTAGTCGCAAGGCAACAACGCAACAATACAAGCCATAGGAAAATACGGTGTTGCAATCAAAGATTTTGAAAAATCAACACCGCAAAAGCCATTGTCCTGCATTGTTGCGTTGTTGTGTTTTGCTGGCAGAAAAATAACCGGAGAAAGGAAAAAAATATGGAGAAAAAGAAAAATGTTACAATCCCGGAAGAATTATTTATAGATTTAGTGAAATATTTTCTGGCAGATATTCGATGGGATGAGGATAGGATACGATCACGATTGCAGGAGAAACTGGAAGCAATGGTGAAACGGGAATTGTATACCCGATATAAGACGGCTGGAACGCCAGAGGAAAGAGAGAAGGCAAGACAGGAGTATTTAGAGAAAGTCGGTATACCGGAGAACTTCAGATGGTGATTTTGGCCTATCTGTGATTACAATCTCGTGGCACGAGATTGTATGTACGGCGGAGTAAAAAAGGGTTCAAGGGAGTTTTCCCTTGCAAGGACATCCAAGGATAATCCTTTGATGTGCATCCGTGTGGACACAGGATGCGTATCTTGCAAGGCATAAAAGAACAAGAAAAATGTGCATTTTATGTGCTATAAATATACATTAAAATTGATGAAAAATGGGACAAAAATGGTATGTTTGGACATGATGTCCAGACATGACAGGGAAAAACAACGGTATTTTTGCGTTTGGACATGATGTCCAAACGGTAACAGATAATTTGACATTTTACACGAGTACAGCCAAAAGAAACGGGGGAATAAAAGTGAATGGATTGACAGACTATCAGAACCGGCAGATGGAAAAGATGCTGAAATTTCTGCGTGGCATAGATTTGTCGCAGGAAGAAATCCAGACGTTGATATGGTTGGCAGGGTGGGAAGAAAGTACGATTGATGTTTTCTTGTCGATAATGGGTAAAGCGGTGAAAGCAAGCGGTAAACAGACTTTTCAGAAATGCTGAAAAAGGGACTTTGTACAAATATGCAAATATAGAGGTGTGCTAAAAAAATATTTTGACATTATCAATGAATACGTTTATAATTTTGATATAAAGAGTTGTTATGACAGTTATCAGGAGGAATAGCAAATGACAATAGCAGAACAGATTAAAGTGCTATGCGTAAGGTGTAGTGTGAGCGAAGCGGAGCTTGCTAGACGACTTGGTAAATCGCCTCAAAGTTTTAATTCCAAAATGAAGCGTGAAAGTTTTACGGTGGATGATTTGGACAAAATTGCAGAGGTGCTTGGCGCTCAATTTAGCAGAGAATTTATTTTGGCAAATGGAGAAAAAATTTGATGGTAGATATAGTGAAAGAGTTTAGAATGGGAGAGTTGTTTTGCGGACCAGGTGGTTTAGCACTAGGTGCGACAACAGCAGAAATTGAAGATCCAGAATATAAGATTATACATAAATGGGCAAATGATTATGATCAGGATACATGCAATACTTATACAAGAAATATATGCCCGGAAGATAAAGAGAGCGTTATATGTGGTGATGTAAGACAACTTGATATTGATAAGCTGGGAGATATTGACGCACTCGCCTTTGGATTTCCATGTAATGACTTTTCGGTAGTTGGAGAACAGAAAGGTTTTGATGGAACATTTGGTCCCTTATATACATATGGGGTCAAGGTGCTTAAGAGATATCAGCCATTATGGTTTCTGGCGGAGAATGTGGGGGGATTGAAGAGTGCAAATGAGGGAAAAGCATTTAAAAAGATACAAGAAGATTTAAAAACAGCTGGGTATAGAATCTATCCCAATTTGTATAAATTTGAGGAGTATGGAGTTCCCCAGGCACGTCATAGAGTGATAATTGTTGGGATTCGCAAGGATTTACCTTTTGAGTTTAAAATTCCAAGTCCAGCATTGTATAAAGATGTAGATGTAACCTGTAAAAACGCTATAGAAAATCCGCCTATTACAAAGGATGCAGCAAACAATGAATTGACGAAACAGTCTCCACAGGTTATTAAACGGCTGTCATATATTAAACCAGGACAGAATGCATTTACGGCAGAGTTGCCGGAAGAATTGCAGTTGAAAGTAAAGGGAGCAAAAATAAGTCAGATTTACAAACGCCTTGATCCAAGCAAGCCGGCATATACGGTGACTGGTTCTGGAGGCGGTGGTACGCATATGTATCATTATTCAGAACCAAGAGCATTGACAAATCGTGAACGGGCAAGACTTCAGACTTTCCCAGATGATTACATTTTTGAAGGTTCAAAAGAATCAGTGAGAAAGCAGATTGGCATGGCTGTTCCGGCAAAAGGTGCCAAAATTATTTTTGAGGCAATATTAAAAACCTTTGCTGGAATTGAATACGAAAGTATAGAACCAAGTATAAAGGAGTAAGGAATGTACACAGAGAATTTTGAAGAGCAAATTTTATTTGCACCTGCAAAAAAAGATGGAAAGGCATGTAATCATCTCAAAATTGTTACAGCATTTACTGATGTAGAACGTATTTCCAGTCATTTAATTAAGTTGTTTGATGGGAAAAACAAGGAATATGTAGCCAATATTAAAGTGGATATTATTTTAGGAATGATAAGAGGTGCAGGACTTACATTGAAAAAGCATAAGAAGATCTGTTTACTGCTTAAAAGGCTGAATAGCGTTTCAGGAATGCCTAAAGTTACCTGCCGTTATATAGTCGAAGGAAAGCAGGTGCATTCTAAAGTATATATTTGGTGCAAAGGAAATAAAGCCGTAGAAGCATATAATGGTTCTGCAAATTATACGATGAATGCATTTTTTGCTCGCCGCGAATGTATGGATTCCTGCAATCCGCAAGAGGCAAATCGATATTATAAAAGTTTATTGAAAGACACAATCGATTGCTTTGATGAATTAATAAAAGAAAAAGTGTCATTTTCAGTGAAAAGAAGTGCGGAAGAGGATATTGCAGATACAAACTTGGAGAACTTAACGTGGGAGCATTATCAAGAGTTGGAGCCGGTGGACAGTATTGAGGTTTCATTGTTAAAAGCGGATGGAAGTGATACTGGATACGGTTCTGGGGTAAATTGGGGCATTCGTAAAAATGGTTATAAACGAAATCGTAACCAGGCATATATTCCGTATAATACTGGTGACCAAAAAACAGGATTTTTTCCT
>OLGD01001420.1_pt1 | contig 36016 bp, 28 predicted proteins | sample 1605311 | NCBI WGS metagenome assembly OLGD01 (sample SAMEA3888917, study PRJEB22519) | human gut metagenome | biome: human gut; feature: human-associated habitat; material: faeces | place: Denmark | collected 2010
CTGAGCGGTCTTTCTTTTTCCCTCTTTTTCTTTCTCCGAGAAAGAAAAAGAGGTTTGAGGCGACGGCGAAGTCGTGAAATCTCTGTCGGTGAAGCAAAATGTTACATTTGCCGGCACAAACGCGCTGGCGCGCTACACCTCATCCGTCGGCTACGCCGCCACCTTCCCCTCGGAGGGGAAGGCAAAGGCGAAATCGTGCCGCGCGGCTCGACAAACGAGGGGAATTTCGGGGTACGACAAAGCGTGAACCGGTTTGATATAATGTTATCGATGGTGTGGAAAGCTCACTGCTTCTTCATCCGCTTTTCTATCTCCCTCTTTGTTGCCCCGATAAGCTCATCGGCATATTCTCCCGACACGGCGTCGGCGAGGATCCTGTAACCGCACTCGGTCGGTACGACTCTCACCCCGCCCCGGAAATAATCGGCATAAACACCGTCGCCGGCGGGAGTGCCGAGATGAGGAAGAACCGACAGGTCGCGCCCTGAGGGAGACTTGTACTCAAAGCTGCTGTACCAGAATGGCGGTATCGCCTCCGACAGCTTTTCAAGGGTCTTTCCGGAGCGGACGAGAAGCGTGCAGAGCGACACGGCGGCGGCGCAGGCATGGATAAGCTCCGGATTTTTCCCCGCAAGCGCGCGGATGCCGTCCTCGCCGTTTCCGGAGGGGCAGCGTGTGTAGCGCTTCACCCTTCCGCCGCCGATGTCGGAAAGCGCGGCGGGAGACGAAACGGGAAGAGCCGCCTCTCCCCTGACGGTATAGCGCAGGAGCAGAGCCTTTATATGCCAGTCGTCGCAGACGAAGCCGTTTTGTTCGGCGGTCAGGGAGAAGCCGTCCTCCGATATGGTCAGCGTCAGTCCGTCGCCCGGCATTGCGCCGAGGGAGGTCAGCGCGCGCTTCAGCATTGCCGCCGCCATTCCGCCTCCGCGGACGGTGCAGTGAAGCCCGTAAAGCGACACTCCGCCGGAGGTCAGCATCGGGAGGTAATAATCGGCTCCCACCCCGCAGACAGAGCTTTTCCCCGGAAGAGCGGCTGTTGACGGCTCGGCTGACATTGCCGCGACAAATGCCCGTTCCGTCTCTCTTTTCGGGTACAGCCCGTTTCCGTCGAAGAACGATATGCCGATGTCCTCCCCCGCGCGGCAGACGAACAGCGAAAGCGACAGCTTCATTGCCGCTGCCGCAAGCGACGCCTCGGCGGCGAAGCCCTGACCGCAAAGAATACTGCCGCACCCTCCGCGCCGCAGTCCCCGCAGTATCGCGGAGGTTATTCCGAAGGCGTCCGCGCTTCCGTCGTGCATGACCCCGACCCTGCCGCCGGGAAAAACCGAGGCAAGCGCGCTTCCGATCCGTGATGCCAGACCGAGGGTGAGCTTTCCCCGGGGAAAACGTATTCCCCCGCCGCCGAGGAGCGTTGCCGCACCGGAAAAGCCTCCCCCTCCGACGTATGAGCCGGCTGATATGACGGTGTCGGGCTCCAGCCTTGTCCCTGCTGCGATCACCGCGCCCGCGCCGATGACCGACGAATCGCCGATCACGCAGCCTTTGCCGATGTCGGCACCGTCCCCGACCTTCACACCGGGACAGAGGACTGCTCCGTCTATCCTTGCTCCCGGCGCAACGGTACAGCCCTTCATGACGACCGATGCCTTTACATCCGCGCCTTCGGCAATGCATCCCGGCTCCGCGGAATTTTCGCCTCCGGTCTGTCTCATGTTTGCTCCGTAGTATGACGCGCAGTCGCCTATGTCGCACCAGTAGCTGTCGGTGCAGAAGGATACAACGGGTTTCCCTTCATTTATCAGCGCGGGAAACAGGTCGCGCCCGAAGTCGCAGCCCACTCCCTCCGGGATGCTGTCGAAGATTTCTGCGGGGAAAATGTAGTTCCCGGTGTTCACCGTGTCGGAGCAGGTGGATGATATCGACGGCTTTTCGGAAAATCCGGTCACCCGTCCGCCGCCGTCGGTGAGGACCACTCCGTATTCTCCCGGCTCATCGGCGTGGGAGAGGATTATCATTGGGCTTCTGCCCATGTCAAAAAACCTGTCGGATGCGTCGGAAAATGAAATATCGCTCACCGAGTCGCCGCTTGCCACAATAAAGTCGTCGCCTGCGATGAAATCCCGCGCAGGAATTATCCCGCCCGCCGTTCCGAGCGGTGTTTTTTCACGGAAATACGTCAGCTTCACCCCCCGGCACTCACCGCCGAGAGAATTTTCAAGCATTTCCGCAAGATACCCGGTCGTGACCGCCGCCTCTGTTATCCCGGCGTCGGCAAGCTGACCGATTATAAGCTCTATCGCCGGGATGCCGTTTATCGGAACAAGCGGCTTCGGCATTTTCGCGGTTATCGGGCGCAGTCTTTTGCCCTCTCCGCCGGCGAGAATTATTGCTTTCATGACATTTCCCCTTTCGGAAAGGCAAAACAGGCAATACCTGCGTCTGCCTTATGTAAAAACCGAATAAAGGACGCGCAGAGAGTCTATAATGAAACCGAAAGTATTCGTTCCGGAGGGTAAATAAATGATAAAAGGCGTGAAAAAGGACGTGGTTTTTCTGAAAAACACCGGCAGCCGGGTGTTCGAGGAGGCATATTTCATCCTCCGCGAATCGCCCGACCGCCCAGACAGCTCCGACCTTGCAGAGGAGGCGAGAAAGATCATCGCGTCAAACGTCCTCTCTCCCGAAAACGCTTTTTCCGGGAAAACGAAACGCAGCAGAACGCGGCTTTTCTGTCTTATTTCCTTCGCCGCCGGTGTCATCGCCGGAGCTGCGGGAGCGGCAATTGTGTTTTTTCTGTTCTGAGTATCGGACAGCACGGTCAAATGCCGCTTTTCCCCGCATTATCCCTGAATATAACCCCCAAAAACACCTTCAGTCCAAAAGTTCTTGGAAATCCAAAAACCTTCTTACAAGAAGGTTTTTGGCGGGTTCGGGCAGCGCCCGCGTAACTCAAAGATCGTCGGCGTCCTGGACGGGCATATCGTCCACCTTCATATATATTTTGCCTCCGACATCGCGGCGGGGCATGGATTTTCCGGGGAGAACCATTTCCCCGGTAATGCCCGTGTAGCTTCCGAGGGGAGTTGCGCCTTCTGCATAGGCGCTTACCGCCTGATTGGGAAGGCGGGGATTCTTTTTCTTTGCTTTTCCGCTGTTTTTCATAACCTGTTCCTCCGTTTGTGTTTCGGTGTGGTTATTGTTTCCCGGCGGGCGGGCAATTATTCATTTCACGGCTGCGGGCAATGAGGCGCGTTATGAAGCACAGAGAAAAACATCATCCGGCGGACGTCCCGTGAGCCGCTTACGGAAAACCATTAACTTTATATTAACAAAATCCCCCTCATAAATTTCATATATCGGCGCTATAATATTCACAACATATTTGTTCGTTGTTCTGCTCCAAACCGGGAAAGGGCAGCTGCCGTAGTACGTATGACGGCGGCGTCTCCGCAGCGGAGCTTTGGGATTGACAAAAAATGCAGGTGACGCACGGGGCTGTACGTTTGCGCCCGACGCACCGAAAAAAATAACTGTTTTTACGGAAGGAGATACCTGCCGTTTTTTCGGCAGGCAAAAATTATTTTATGGCAAGAAAAAAGAAGCTCGGAAAACTCAAGGTAATGATGCTCGGAGGTCTGAACGAGATCGGAAAGAACCTCGCGGTCATCGAATACGAAAACGATATAATCATGATAGACTGCGGTCTCGGGTTCCCGGACGAGGACATGCTCGGCGTCGATCTCGTTATCCCGGATACCACCTATCTTGAGAAAAACGCAGACAGGATACGCGGACTTTTCCTTACGCACGGACACGAGGACCACATCGGAGCGATCCCGTACGTTCTCCGCAAGCTCGATATTCCGGTCTACGGCACGCGCCTGACCCTCGGCATCATCGAAAACAAGCTGATGGAGCATCAGCTGCCCTTCACCCCGCGCCTCAACTGCGTGGAAGCCGGAGAGGTCGTTACTGCCGGAAGTATGTCGGTCGAATTCATAAGGGTCAACCACTCGATCGCCGATGCCTGCTGTCTCGCGGTAACCACCCCGGTCGGAACCGTTATCCATACCGGCGACTTCAAGCTCGATCTCACGCCCATTGAGGGAGAGATCATGAATATAGCCCGCCTCGGTCAGATCGGAAACGAGGGGGTTCTGCTCCTCATGTGCGAATCGACAAACGCGGAACGCCCCGGCTACACCCCCTCCGAGAAGAAGGTCGGTCAGTCGCTTGACAACATCTTCCTGCGCAACAAGGACAAGCGCATCGTCATTGCGACTTTTTCGTCAAACGTCCACCGCGTTCAGCAGATAATCAACACCAGCGCCCAGTACGGCAGAAAGGTCGCGATAACCGGGCGCTCCATGCTCAATATCGTCGGCGCGGCAACCCGGCTCGGCTATATGTCGGCTCCCGACGGAGTGCTTATCGACATAAACGAGATAAAAAAATACCCGCCGGAGCAGATAACCCTCATCACTACCGGAAGTCAGGGCGAGCCTATGTCCGCGCTGTACCGTATGGCATTCTGCAGTCACGACAAGGTGCAGCTCGGCTCGAACGATCTTGTCGTCATCAGCGCAAGCGCCATCCCCGGCAACGAAAAGATGGTCGATAAGATCATAAACGAGCTTCTCAAGAACGGCGCCGACGTTTTCAAGGACGACCTTGTGGAGGTGCACGTCTCCGGTCACGCCTGCCAGGAGGAGCTGAAGCTGATGATGGCGCTGACAAAGCCGAAGTACTTCATGCCGATACACGGAGAGTTCAAGCACCTTGCCGCGAACAGGAAGCTTGCTCTCGGCATGGGCATCCCGGAGACGAACATCTTCATTTCCGACCTCGGCAGGGTGCTTGAGATCGGCACCGACGGCGCGCGCTTCAACGGAACCGTTCCCGCGGGCAGGGTTCTTGTTGACGGCTACGGCGTCGGCGACATCGGAAACATCGTTCTCCGCGACCGCCGCCACCTCTCTCAGGACGGGCTTATCGTCGTTGTCGCGTCCATCGACTTCTCGTACGGCTCTCTTGTCTCCGGTCCCGACATCGTCTCCCGCGGATTTGTTTATGTCCGCGAATCGGAGGCGCTTATGGAGAAGGCCCGCGAGATCGCAAAGGACGCCATCAACGACTGCTTCGACAGCAACATCTTCGAGCGCACCGAGATAAAAGCCGCAGTCAAGAACCAGCTCTCACGCTTCATCTTCAACCAGACCGGCAGAAAACCGATGATCCTGCCGATTATTATGGATATCTGATATTCCGTCAGAAGAAAAGTGCGTCACTTCCGCAAAAAGGTGACGCACTTTTTCTGTTTTCCGGGAACCGCCGCCGCACTGCCCCAAAAAACTCTTGCAAAAAACCGCCGGCGGCATTATAATATTATTATCGGCAAAAAGGAGCGGTGACATGAGATATTTGAGTTTTGATATTGAATGCTGCGACGGCAGAAGCATATGCGAGTTCGGTTACGTCATCACTGACGAAAGCTTCAACATTATCGAAAAGGACTGCTTCACCGTCAATCCCGTACTGCCCTTCAGCCTGCTCCGCCGGCCGAATCAGGACGATATGAAGCTCTACTTTTCCGAGGAGGAATACTACGCAAGCCCGGAATTTCCCGATTTCTATGACCGGATAAGGTCGCTCCTCACCGCGCCCGACCAGACGGTCATCGGATATTCCACCGGATGCGACGCGGGCTTCCTGCGCGATGCCTGTCTGCGGTACGGCCTTCCGTCGCTTGATTTCGGATTCGTTGACATTCAGACGATTTACGGAAAATATTCGGGCGAAAAAATGCAGGTCTCTCTCAGCAACGCCGGCGCGGCACTCGGAATCGACGGGGATGTTATCCTTCACAAAAGCGACGAGGACGCATATCTCACGCTGAAGCTGACGGAGGAGCTCTGCCGCAGGCTGGACAAGCCCCTTGATTCTCTTGTCAGGCTGTACCCCGATTCCTGCGGAACCAGTCGGAACTATACCGTCCGCTGTGAAAAAAACAGCATTCAGTCGATGATGAACTGCCTTTCGGAGGGTGAAGACGCCCTCAGCCACGCAAAAAAGGAGCAGTGCATAAGGGAATTCTCGCGCAGGGTCAGACCGGACTGCAAAACGCTCCCCGGCGTGCTGAACGGCAAAAAGCTCTGCTTTTCCGCGGAATTCGAACAGAGCCGCTCAAAGGACACCCTTGTCCTTATACAGGCGCTGGCGAACTGCGGGTGTACATACAGCACAAGAGTTTTCGAGAACGATTACTATGTTGCGACCGATGAGGAGCTGAATGCCCCTCCAAAACGCGGAAAATCCCGTTATGCCGCGGCAATGAGGGCATATCACGGAAGCAGAAAGCGGATACTCTCGCTTGACAGGCTTCTTCAGCTTGTCGGACTGACGGGCGAAAGCCTCTCCGCCGCCCCGATACCGACCGTCCCGGAGCAGTCCGAGCCGGAGAACCGCGGCTACACCGCCGACTGCCCTCCGAGCACGATCGGCGACCTTCTCAGAGCCCAGGGTATGGACCTGTGGAGTGAAATAAGATAGCAAAGCCTGAGCGCCGGCTCAAACCCGCAGGCAGACACCCCGGCATATGTTGTCTCTCAATCCCGTCCGGTTGCCCCCCGATATCGCCCGGATGACGCAGTCTCCGACGCGGTTTCCCATTGGGTTGGGGTTGTACTGTATGAAGTTCATCGCCCCACCTCCGTTGTAATAACTGTAATCATCGAAATTATCATACCGAGGATTATACACTACCCTGTCGCTCTTGGTATCATACCGGAAAGCGGAGCTGATTTCCGTGTTCTCTTCAAATTCCGTCGTTTTATAAGCTGTCTCTGCTTTTGGGAGAGATCGTATGCCTTTTTGTTCTCCTCGCTGTCGTAATCCGAGAAGGGATTTGTCTCGCCGTCTCCGGGACTGTATGAATGCCGGCAGTTCGCGCCGTTGATTCCCTGTACATCGCCCTGTCCGCATACGCTGAAAGGCGGAAAACGCTCGTCTTTGCCGCTTTTGGAGTAAATATCACCCCCGCACACGCGGGGAAAAGTTTATATTACGGTTTACGGTTTTTGTCGAGACCTCAAACCCGGCGGCAAGAGTTTTTACCGACAGCTCCTCGCCGCGCAGGCTTCTGAACAGGAGTTCAAGGGTACGTTCGTTTCTTCCGGCGTTCATTTTTTCCTCCCTGATATCCGCGATATTTGGTCCGGGTTGTTTTTCAACCATAATTATACCATACGACCGGGACACACGTATGTCTCAGTCAAAAAATCAACGGAAATTCCGTCCCTGCACCGGAAAGATATTGTCAATCTGCCTTCTATTCCGAAAGTCATGCCTCAAATGATCGGTAATACAAATATTATACATGACCGCACCGTGTTTTTCAATGTGTTTGCACAAAAAAAGCTGCTAAAAACCGAGCGTTTTTAACAGCCCTCAGGGTTTCCGGCGATAATCCCGGCACCTGAGGCGATATTTATCCGTATTCCGCCGCCCTCCCGCGCCCTGCAGCCGTAACCGGTTTCCGGAAAAATGCAAAATCCGCGGCTGCTGCTGCCGCGGACACGAGGACCTCGCCGCGGGAAAGTGAAAACTGCCCCGAATGCGTCCGCGGAACGGCAGAGCATTCTCCGGCACAGATGCGTTTTATGCCGTCGGTCAGAGTCAACTGACCGCCTCCTGAAAGGACCCGCCAACGGATGCCGGGGGATGCGGCAAGCTGTGCGATCATCTCCCCGGCGGCGAAGAAAGCCCTTTCCGGAGACACAAGCGTTATCCCTTTTCCGAACCCCTCGCGGTATTCCACCCGGCTGCTTCCGAACAGAACGGCGGTTGAAAGACCGAGAAAGCGGCAAAAATCGTGCACCGTCAGCAGCTTCCGCGCGTACAGCCCGGAGAATGCCGAATACGCCGCCTCGCCGATCAGCGATCCGGGAGAAGTTCCGGGGTCGTCAAGCATTTTCCTCTCGGCGAAGCCGGCGGTTTTTATCACAAACGGCAGATCTCCGTCCGACACGGCAGCCGTCGTTCTGCGGGCGAAAATCCGGGTGAGGTAAAATCTTGCCGTATCCCCGCGGAACAGGACAAGCATACGGCGGTTTCCGATACCTGTGCAGAGGGTCACCGCAGTGCCGGAGCATTCCTCCCGTCCGCTGCCGGGGCATCTGAGCATCACTTTGCGGCACCGCACCGGCTCAAGCCGTTTCATCGCAAAGTTTGCAAAAATAATATTCCCGTGCAGGTCGGTCGTCATGGCGGGCATTTTCAGGCGGCTCATGTATTCATCGGGGCTTATCACGTTATTTCCTCCGCAGAAATCGGGTTTCCTCCCGTTCCGGTCATTCCGGCGCTGTGCATGGTTTCAGCAAATCCTCATCCGGTTCATCCGTTGTATTTATATTATACATTATATTCCGGAGCGTGTAAAGTCCATTATGAATATTTTTTTAAAAATTTATTGTATTTCCCGAAAATATTTATTCTTGCTGATAATTTATCTCTGTTGTTTTATTATTTGGAAATCATGAATTATATAAGCAACCGGAGCGGCAGAGTACCGCATTCCCTCCGCCCGGAGCCGGTTTTTCCGCTAAAGCAAGCGATGACTGAACGAGGCGGCGCAGCTCCGGTTCGGATTTTTTCGTATGCAGCGGCGGTACGCCCCGGGCTTCACCTTCCGGAAAGGAAAAAGAGGCTGCCGAAAACCCCGCGTTGAGTTTTAAAACAGCCCCTGATTTCTTTTTTCAGTCAGATTCCCATATTCAGATAAAACCCGACCGTTCACAGTTCTTTCCGCAGAACAGCCGCTCAGCCTGCGCAGTTTGCCCCTCCCCGGTACGGGATATTGCCGCCCCCCGATTCTCTCGTTTCGGAACGAAAAAATCTCTCCCCGCGCCCCGGACCCCCCTTGACAACCCGCGGGAAATATGCTATAATGATAACCGTAAAAGGGAGTAGTTTGCGTGTGCCCCACGCATCTGCGCCGTCAACACAGCGAAAAGCCCGGTGCAGAGCGGCAGATATGCCTTAACAAGACTTTTATCATTCGTTATTCGTTTTGATAAAAGTCTTTTTTAGAACCGACCGGAATAACGGGTGGATCCCTTGTCCGGAAGGAGGGCGGAGGGCGCCGCATATCGCCCGCAGTCAGAACGGAGCGCGGCTCCGAGCGGGAAACCGCAATAATTTTCACGCCGCACAGCGGCAGAAGGGAAAGAGAATGGAATACCTGCCCATCATAGGATTCGTTGCCGTCGTCATTGTTATCCTCTTTTTCAGCGGATATCTGAAGGCACCGCCGGACACGGCGTACATCATCACCGGTCTCGGAAAGAAGAGAATACTCATCGGTAAAGCCGGCTGGAGAATGCCCTTCTTCGAGCGCGTCGACAAGCTCTCGCTGAGAGTAATGCAGGTCGATGTCAAGACCTCCGAGGCTGTCCCGACAAACGAGTTCATCAACGTGAGCGTTGACGGCGTCGCCAACATAAAGGTGTCGTCCAACCCCGCACTGCTCCAGCGCGCAGCCGAGGCGCTTCTCGGAATGCGTCAGGCAGAGCTTATCAGCCTTGTCACACAGGTGCTTGAGGGTAATATGCGCGAGATCGTCGGCTCGGTCGGTCTCAAGGAAATGGTTCAGGACAGACAGGGCGTCGCAAAGAAGATAACCGAAAACGTCGTCCCCGACATGGAGAAGCTCGGCATCGAGGTCGTCAACTTCAACATCCAGAACTTCAAGGACAATGCCGGAACCATCGAGAACATGGGTATCGACAACGTCGAGCAGATCAGAAAGAATGCCCAGATCGCAAAGGCAAACGCACAGCGCGATATCGCGATAGCCTCCGCCCACGCACAGGAGGAGGCAAACGCCGTCAAGGTTCAGGCTGACAAGAAGATAGCGGATCAGAACGCAGAGCTTGCCGTCCGTCAGGCGGAGGTTCAGATCATCGCCGACACCAAGAAGGCAGAGGCCGACGCCGCATACTCCATCCAGCAGGAAAATCAGAGAAAGACCATCGAGGTCACAAAGGTCAGCGCCGACATCGCCCGCCGCGAGAAGGAGACAGAGCTTGCCGAGCGCGAGATCGCCATCAGGGAAAGAAAGCTCGACGCAGAGGTACGCAAGCAGGCGGATGCCATGAAGTACAAAGCCGAAAAGGAAGCCGAGGCAGACCTCATCAGACGTCAGAAGGACGCGGAGGCAAAGATGTACGAGGCTGTCAAGGAGGCAGAGGCACGGAAGGCAGAGGCAGAAGCCGTCCGCTTCGCAATGGAGCAGGAGGCTGAAGGTATCAGAGCCAAGGGTCTTGCCGAAGCCGAGGCTATCGAGAAGAAGGCGGAAGCCCAGAAGAAAATGGGCGAAGCCTCCATCATCGAAATGTACCTCGCCGCACTGCCCGAGGTAGTGAAGAATGCCGCTGAGCCTCTTGCACAGACCGACCGCATCGTAATGTACGGCGACGGCAATGCCACAAGGCTCGTCAGGGACGTCATGAACAGCGCCGGACAGGTAATTGAGGGCGTGAAGGAATCGACCGGCATCGACCTCACAAGCATCGTCGGCGGAATGCTCGGCGCGAAGGCGGTTTCCAAGGGAAATACCGATTCTGCGGAAGCGGCCGAATAACGCTTCCGGCTTTGATCAAAACTTAAAAACCAGCCCGCTTCTCCCGGTTTCGGGGAGCGGGCTGGTTTTTCGTTTTTTTTGCAGGGGCTGACATAACCCCATGGTTTCAGCTTCAGTCGTCGATATCCTTTTCGGCTTTCAGTATCTCTCCGGTCTTTGCGTCGATCTCGTAATCGTACTCATGGCCGGCGGATTTGAATTCTACCTCATAGACAAGCCTGCCGTCATCGTAATCCTTTTCGGTCTTTTCGAAAACAGCATCCTCCGCCTTTACTCCGGCGTGCTTCAGAGCGATGCTTTTCGCCTCATCTGCGGTTATCGTGTCTCCGGTGTCGGGGATCGGCGGCTCCCCGTCGTCAGACTCCTTTTCGGCTTTCAGTATCTCTCCGGTCTTCGCGTCGATTTCGTAATCGTACTCATAGCCTGCCGATCTGAACTCCACCTCATAGACAAGCCTGCCGTCCTCGTGATCCTTTTCGGTCTTGTCGAAAACCGCGTTCTCCGCCTTTACTCCGGCGTGCTTCAGAGCGATGCTTTTCGCCTCATCTGCGGTTATCGTGTCTCCGGTGTCGGGGATCGGCGGCTCCCCGTCGTCAGACTCCTTTTCGGCTTTCAGTATCTCTCCGGTTTTTGCGTCGATTTCGTAATCGTACTCATAGCCTGCCGATTTGAACTCCACCTCATAGACAAGCCTGCCGTCCTCGTGATCCTTTTCGGTCTTATCGAAAACCGCGTTCTCCGCCTTTACTCCGGCGTGCTTCAGAGCGATGGCTTTTGCTTCTTCGGCGGTTATCGTGTCTCCGGTGTCGGGGATCGGCGGCTCCCCGTCGTCAGACTCTTTTTCGGCTTTTATGATGTTTCCGGTCTTTGCGTCGATCTCGTAATCGTACTCATAGCCTGCCGATTTGAATTCCACCTCATAGACTATCATTCCGTCCTCGGTGTCGAATCCGACCTCAAGCTCCCTCACATCGCTTTCGGCGACAGAGGCATGGGCAAGAGCGATGTTTTTCGCCTTCTCCGCGCCGATGTACAGGTTCTCGCTCGGCTTTCCCGACGACGAAACATTATCAAGCGTCTTTCCGGCTGAAATAAGGTTCAGCTCGTTTATCGACAGTCCGGCAAGCGTTTCAAAGGTGTGCCGCGGGTCGTTTTTGATTATCCGGTCGATAAGCTGAGCCTTGCCCTCTGTTATGCCGTATTTTTCAGCCGCCGTTTTCAGCTCTCCGCTGACAGTGACGTTCTGGCTGAGCACCGCACCGGATATGCCGTCGGTGTCAAGCAGCTCGGTTATCTCTGCGGTCAGGCGCTCCCTTAGCCCTTCACTTCCGCCGACAACGCTTATCAGGACGGAGTTTGCGTCGGTGCTTATATACCCCTTGCCGAGCATGGAGCCGATGAGCGCATTCACGGTCACGTCAAGTGTGCTTCCGGTGAAGTCCATGTCGCCTATGACCCTTTCGGCATCGGCATTCATGGCTCTGACCTCAAGCACGCGCTCCTTGCGGTTGACGTCTATCTCGATCCCCGGATTCACGTCAAGCGAAACCGTTGAAGCAACGTCCCGGTTCAGCTTTTTCAGGAATCCCCCGGCAAATATCCCCGCCGCGACTATCAGGCAGGCGGCAATTCCGGCAAATGCGCGTGTCAGTATCTTCTTTTTCTTCGGTATGATTATGTTTGTCATGTTTTCCTTCCTTTCGCCGGCATCGGAAAGGATCCTTCCCCGTATATCCGGGGTGGCGCTGACAAAGGCTTTACCGATTCTTTCGTTTATTTCCTTATCGTTCATAACAAATTCCTTTCAGAGCATCCGGCGCAGCTTATTCAGCGCCCGGCGGTATTTCGACAGCACGGTCGGAAGCGGCAGGTCAAGGAAAGCGGCTATCTCGCGGTGCCTGAACCCGGAGACTGCATGGAGAAGAACTATCTCGCGTTCCTCATCCGAAAGCTCCGTCAGGCAGGCGTTGACCGTCACCCTGTCCTCAAGGGACATTCCGGGATCGACGGCATCGTACCCTTCCTCGGGCATTTCCGCACAGCGGCTCCCTTTTCTCAGCCGGTCAAGCGCGAGATTTCTTGCAACGGTGAGCATCCATGCAAGCGGCTTGCCCTGCCCGTTGTAGCTTCCCGCCGCCGACATTACCGCAATAAAGCAGTCGTGAAGCACATCCTCCGCATCGTGTCTGTTCTTGAGTATCGAAAGAGCGTAACCGTAGACCGACGGCGCGGCGAGGGTGTAGAGAGGCTCCGCAGCTTCCCTGTCGCCCCTTCCGAGCCTGACGAGGCACTCTTCAATTGTGTCGTCATTATCTTTATCTGCTGACGTCCGGCAAACTGTCATTCGGTTCAGCTCCTTTCATACAGTTAACGTGCGGGGAGGCGGATTTATTGCATCCCTCCGAAAAAAATTTTTTGTGCGCGGAGATTTTTCCTGAACCGCCCTCTCTGACGGAAGTGTGTCCGCAAAAAAGGAGGGACTGTTAACAAACCCGGGATGAGTTTTTTAACAGCCCCTCCCAAAAAAGCGGGCGGCAATTCATGCCGTGCGGCGTTTTCTGTAAATCACGGCACCGATTCCGGCAAGAACGGGAATAAGCACTGCCGGAAGATAAACCGCGGTGTTATCGATCCCGAAGCCGACACCCGGCTGAGCCGGAGCCTTTGCCCCGTCGTTGACGATTTCCTCCGGGAACCAGTTTGTCGGATCAGACGGCAGGTTTTCGACAAGTATCTTCCCCAGACCGGCAGCAGGATACTTTCGCAGTTTTCATTTTATCCTCCCTGCCGCTTTACGGTTCGTTATTGATTCAGCTGTTTCCGGAACAGCGCATTCCTCCATCGTTATCGTACCGTATCAGCACCGCTCTGTCAATAAAATCCTGTGAAAAAACCATAAATTTTTTAAATATTCATTTCAGATACTTCCCGATAAACCCCAGACACTCCCTCTCGTACCCTTCTCTGTCAACAAGGAAGCTCTGCCCGTGTCCCGCGCCGGGAACAGAGAACAGCATATGGTCGGAGGAGCAGGAGGAGCTGATCTTCACGCCCATCTCATACGGAACGAAATCGTCCGCCGTTCCGTGGGCGAAGAATATCGGAATACCGGTGTTCGCCGCCGACCGGACAGAGGAAATTTCATCGATGTCAAACCCCGCGTCAAGCCTTGCGGCAAGCCGTAAAAGCGGAAGCACCGGGAACTCCGGAATGTGATATTTCTTTTTCGCGACATCGGCGATGATCTCATGCGGCGACGAGTATCCGCAGTCGGCAATGACAGCCTTCACGTTCTCCGGAAGCCCGACCTCCCTGTCAGCCGCGCAGGTAACGGTCGCCGCCCCCATCGATATGCCGTCAAGCAGGATTTTCACGTCACTGCCGTACCGCCCGACAATGTATTCGCACCACGAGCGGCAGTCAAAACGCTCCTTTGTGCCGAAGGTAATGCGTCTGCCCTCACTTTTCCCGTGCGCCCGCTGGTCGGCAAGGATCACGGTGAAGCCGTTGTCCGTAAAGAAATCCACCGCCCCCGCAAAATCGTTCACCGCCCCGGAATTGTAGCCGTGCATACAGAGAACGACCCTCCCGCCGTACTCCCCGCGCGAGTATATGTGCGCGCAGAGCTTAAGCCCGTCGTATGAGGTGATGAACACCTCCTCAGGGTTATATTTTTCAAGCGCTTTCCGCCCCGCGCGCACCCTTTCAAGCAGCTCCGGACGGCGCTTCATCGCCCTTTCGGTGTCGTAGGGCTTGCCTTTCCCGAAAATCTTTGCCGAAACCGCAACGAACGCGGCGAAAATCACAGCGGCTGTTATCAGTATAGCCGACAGCACTGTTATCAGAATTTTCATCACAATATTCCGTTTCTTTTTTGAGATGTAACGATTTTATCACATAATCCGGCGCTATTCAATGAACTTATTGTTAAAGCATTGCGCAATTCCGGAAATCATGATATAATGTGAGAAAGAATCCCGGAACCTTTTCCGCCGGATTCCGTCAGATATGATTGAGATGTATAGTCGGCCTTACCCTCCGAGGGGATGGCTTATCGACGGATTTTGATTTATCGACAGAGATTTTGTGACTGCGTCGCCCGGAGTTTACGCCATTCTTTGCTCGTGCAAAGGAACGCAGGCAGAATCCGCTTACGCGGAATCTGCGCAAGAAAGCACGCTCAGGGGACTGCGCCGCGACCGGCTCACGCCCCCCGAGACCCCCCGGAGAACGGGCAAGACGGGAGCGGCAAGTGACAGAGGTGGGGTGCAGAGCGGAGAAAGTTTCGGTATTCGGGGCAAAAGACGTCAGTCAGCGATCTGCGCGGCACGACCCTTACTTTGGCTTCCCCTTGAGGGCTGCGAAGCAGGGGAGCGGCAATGAATCGGTCTCCGGGGGAGACCGAGAACCGCAGTTCCGCTTGCGGAACTGCTACTGACACGAGCCGCAGCGAGACAGCTGTCAGCGTCAGCTGACTGATGAGGTGTAGGTTCCGCTATGCGGAACCGTTTTCTCCGGCGAAAAAGTAATTTTATGCCACAAAGACGCGCCGTTGGCGCTACACCTCAATCCGTTGTAGTTCCGCAAGCGGAACTACCCGACACCTTCCCCTCGGAGGGGAAGGCTATTCAGTTCGCGGCAAGACGTTTAACAGTCCGCGCTCTGATCTGTCCGCGTTGTGCGGCCTGTACTGAATCCTTCCCGCCGATACCTCATGCGGTTGTGGTGTCTCCCCCATACAGCGGGGGTCAAGGGGGCATCCCCCTTGCAGCTCTTTCTTTTTTAAGTTTTTCTTTCTCCGGAGAAAGAAAAACGGATAGGCGACGACGCAGTCGTAAAACCTCTGTCGCCAAATCAAATCCCCGACAGTCAGCCCTCCCTCAGAGCGAAAGCCAAAGATACAAAAAAATACCCCCCGAAAGGAATACCCCTATGTCATCCGAATTTCTCTCCGAAACCGAATACTCAGCCGTCTACGGGATCTCCGACTCGATTCTCAACGAGGTCGGAAAGGTCATCACCGGGAAACGCCGCGAGACCGCTCTTATTCTTGCCGCAATGATCTCCGGCGGACATATCCTTATCGAGGACGTTCCCGGTGTCGGCAAAACCACGCTTGCCGCATCGGTGGCAAAGGCGGTGGGGCTGTCGTTCAAGCGCGCACAGTTCACCCCCGACGTCATGGCATCCGATATCACCGGCTTCAATATCTATAACCGCAAGACCGAGAGCTTTGAGTTCCGCGAGGGGCTTGTCAACACAAACATCCTCCTTGCCGACGAGATAAACCGCGCGTCGCCGAAAACCCAGTCGTCGCTTCTTGAGGCAATGGAGGAGACGCAGGTAACGGTTGACGGCGTCACCTACGACATCCCCGACCCCTTCACCGTCATTGCGACCCAGAACCCCGCCGGCTTTGTCGGCACCTACCCGCTTCCGGAGGCTCAGCTCGACCGCTTTGCCCTCAGAATAAAAATGGGCTACCCCACCCCGGAGGAGGAGATTATGATCCTGAAGCGCCGGCTGAACGGCGACCCGATAACCTCCGTCCGGCCGGTCGGAAAGAACGCGGTTCAGCTGCTCCGCGCCGTTGCCGAAAAGGTCACCGTCTCCGACGAGATCGAAAGATATATAGTCTCCCTTGTCTCGGCAACAAGAATGCGGAGCGAATTTTCCCTCGGCGCAAGCCCCCGCGCGTCGGTGGCGCTTATGAAGCTGTCAAGAGCATGGGCGGTGCTTCATCACCGGGCATACGTCGTCCCGAACGATATAGCCGACCTGTTCAGCGAGGCGGTCGCGCACAGGGTCACAATGTCAAGAGAGGCAGCCGCCGCCGGAATCGATGCCGTCACCGTGCTTGACGCGGTGCTGAAGAGTACAGCCGTTCCCTATGCCCAGACCCGGCGCGGCTTCGGCATATGAGAAGGACCGCCGAGAAATACACAGGCAGGGGAAAACTCCGCGCGCCGGCAAAGAAGCTCCCTGCTCCGGGGCTCCGTCTCTGCGGCGGCGCGTTGATTTACCTTGTCCTGCTTGTGTCCTGTCTTATATTCACACAGGCGCTGCGCTCGTCGGTGTCGGCGGTGACGTATGCCTTCGTCATCTGCATTCCGGCTGTCGACGCGATACTGCTTTTCATATCGGCGCGTCACGTCAGGGTCGAACCGCTGTCCCCGGAGATAACCCTTGAAAAACACCGGACGGCGGCGGTTTCGCTTTCGGTAACAAACACCGGCATTATCCCCGTCTCCTGCGCGGAATTCGACATTTCCCTGCCGGACGCGTTTTCCGCCGGATGCGTTACCGGAAGAAAATGCGTCACTCTCCCCCCGTTTTCGGTCTCGGATGCCGGGATCCCGGTGAAATTCGACTTTATGGGAAAATACACCATCGGCACCGACAGCGTGCGCATTTACAGCCTGTTCAGGATATTCCGCACCGAGCGGAGGGTCAGAGCCTCGGTAACAGTCAGCGTCCTTCCGGACAGGCTTCCCCCGTGCGGAGCGGCGCCGGTCAGCGAAAGCAGTGAGACAAACGAAAGAATCCTCTCCGGCACATGGTCGGAATCCGGCGACATAAGACAGTATCTCCCCGGAGACAGCATAAAAACCGTTCACTGGAAGCTCTCGACAAAAACCGACGAGCTTCAGGTCAGAAAATACGTCTCCGACAGCGGCCGCGCCGTCACCGTGTTCTCGGATTTCGGCGGCGGCTGCCCGGAGCATTTCCCGGAATACGCGCGCGCATTTTCTGCGGACAGAATCGCCGCGGAGGCTCTTGCCGCAGTCCGCGAATCGGCGGCGCTCGGCAAGGGCGGACAGCTTGTCATCAACCGGGAGGATGCTCAGTCGCTCGGCTTTGCGGTCCCCGCCGATGCCGACAGGCTTGCCGCGGAGATCTGCGGAGTGAACGCTTCGTCCTGCACCCCCGGGGTGACAGGGATGCCGGCTTCGGCTTTCGGAAGCTCGCTCCTCTTTGTCACCTCCTTCATCCCGGATAAAACCGCGGCTTACATAACCGATGCCGCCGCCCTTCTCGGTGCGGGAAGAGTGTCGGTGTGCGTCTGCGACCTCTCGGTTCTTTATTCCGGGGACGACAGGGAGAAATACCGCCTTGCCCTTGACGGTTTCTGCCGCAGGACGCGCGCCTCCGGCATAAAGGTGACCGTCCCCGAAAGGAAAACGGAGGAATGCGATGAAAAAGAATAATACCGCCGACGGAATTTCCTTTGAGACCCGCGGAAGGTTCGCCGGGGCAATGAAATTTCCCGCCGCGCTCTGCGGCACTCTCGGAATAACCGTGATCGTTGCCGAATCCGTCTGCCGTGATTTTCCGTTCCTTCTGATCCTCCTGCTGTCCCTGTTCTGGTGCGGAGTGTTTTACCTGCTTCTGCGCCCGAAAAAGGGAACTGTCGCGGGAGCTGTGATACTTGTCTCCGGACTTGCCGTGTTCTCCGCTGTCCTGTTTGCGGGCAGGGTGGGACAGGGAGCCTTGCGTTTTCTTGCAAGCGGCCTAGCCTCGGTGTGGAACCTGTTCATGGAGACCATCGACAGCCTCGGCTACGTCACACTTCCGCTTGAAACGAGCGAAAAATTTGTATATTCGGAATTTGCGGCGATGTACTTCGTGTCGTTTCTCTCGGCGGCGGTGTTCTGCCTCTTCACGCGGAAAAAGACGCGGCTGTTTGCCGTCTCGGTCTTTACCGCGATTGTGCTGACGCCGGTGTTCATATACAATATGCCGGGTGGAAATGCAGGAATATCGCTGATAATCGCCTCTCTTGCGGCGCTTGCGGCAATGAGGATAAGTGAAAAGCGCACCGGAGACGTAAGAATGTCGGGCTATCCCGGCATTGCCGCGCTTCTTGCCTCGTCGATCATGCTTGCCGTCCCCGCGGCGTCAATGAACGCGCCGTGGAAAAACGAGGGCGGGCTTGCCGACTCGATAGAATACCTCCGCGAGATAGTCACCCGCCTTGCCGAGGGCGACACATCAATACTTGACGGGGCATATCCATCCGACTACCTGAATAACCGCTCCGCCGCTGCCGGCAGACATCATTACACCGGCAGGGAAATAATGAAGGTGTACTCCGGCACCGACTCCGCGCTCTATCTCAGAACGTGGATAGGCGGATATTTCAACGGAACGTCATGGGAGGTTCCCCGGACCGGCCTGTCCGGCGGTATCACCGCGGAGGAGAGGACGTGGGCGTTCGCGTCCGATATGTTTGGCAACGGACACGGAGACGGCAGCCCGGCGCTTTCGTCTGTCGGAATGATCCGCTGTGAGGTATCGGTCGTGCCGAAGCTCCGCACAAAATACATCCCCGTGCCGTCAGTCATGCTTTTAGGACCGTTTGACATGAACGGAAATCTGTTCCCCCTTGAATATTCAAGGGTCGGCGACGGGATACTGATGACAAAAAAAGACCTGTCGTCAAGGACTCCCTTCAAGGCGGATGTCCTCATCACCGCGCCGAGAAGCAGTGCCGAGCGCGACCTGTTCCACCGCGTGCTTGAAGAATACCGGAGGAGCAACGGGGACTACGGTTTGGTCGATGAACCCGTTCTGAAGGACACCCTGAGCGCCTTTGTCCGTCAGCAGTACTGTCAGAACGACATCCCGCAGGCGGCAGACAGCATTCTTGAGGACTTTCTCGACACCTCCGAGGTCGCACAGCGGTATTTCGGGCTCTTTTACGAATCGGAAAAAGCCCTGAATCCGGGATCCTCCGATATTGTCGGCCTAATCGGAACAATCGGGACGCGCACGCTTTTCCGCTATTACGGAACAGCCGACAGCGTGGCAGCCGACGATATCGCAACGGCGCTTTCGGTGTATCTTGCCGAAAATTACAGGTACAATATCGACCCGCCCTCCCCGACCACCGGCGACCCGGTGGCTGAATTCCTGCTTGTCTCAAAGGAGGGCTACTGCGTACAGTTCGCAACGGCTCTTACCCTCATGATGCGCCGACTCGGCTTCCCGGCAAGGTACGTTGAGGGCTATATCGCAAACGAGTTCAAAGCCGCAAAGGGCGACTATCCCTATTCCTGCACCGTAACCGACAGAAAGGCTCACGCATGGACCGAGGTGTGGCTCGACGGCTTCGGCTGGATGGTATACGAGGCAACCCCCGGCTTCTCGTACAGAGGACAGAACATCGGCAATGCCGGCAGCACCGTCCCCGACACGACCCAGCCCCCGCAGACCTCCACCCCCCCTGCCTCATCCGAATCCGACGACCGGACAAGGCCTCCTCAGCCGTCGGCGACGGTTGACAGAACGACCGACCCGCCGGTCACCTCCGACCCCGGCAGAAGTCAGCCGTCCGGGAAAAATGTCGGCGGAATTCTGACAGCAGTCCTTGCGGCTGCCGCACTTGCCGTCGTTGTTCTGATGCTTGCAAAGCGAAGCTCTGCCCGGACAGGAAAGCGGAAAAAGCTGATCTCCGACGCGCTTGACGGAAAGGGCGACGGAAAGCTCCTGTGCCTGCTCATCTTCCGGATGCTCGGTGTTTACGGGATCTGCCCCGGAAGGAACGAGCTGCCGTCGGCATTTGAGGCACGCGCGGCAGAGATGCTCGGCGATACAGCCCGCCATGCTCTTTCCGCCGCGGAAAGGCAGATCTACGGCAGCGGAATGACGGAAGCCGACAAGCGCGCCGCCGGCGTGCTTCTCAGGTATCTCTCGTACGGCGCAAAGGAAAAACTCGGCTTCTTCCGGTTTGTGTGGTACAGATATATTGTCTGCGTGATCTGATCCCGCAGCCCTTGGCTTCCCCTTTGAGGGGAAGCTCCGCCCGCAGGCGGTGATGAGGTGTAGCGCGACAGCGCGTTACAGAGCATAAAGTTACTTTTTCGCCGGTAAACGGTTCCGCTACGCGTAACCTACACCTCATCCGTCGGCTCCGCCGACACCTTCCCCTCAAAGGGGAAGGCTGAACGAACGGCTTTCGCCCGAACACAGAAACTTTCTCCGCTGTGTGCGTTGTCTCTGTCGGATACCGCTCCCATCTTGCCCGTTCCCCGGGGGGTCTCGGGGGGCGGAGCCGCATTGAGTTCATTATGTCGCCGCTTTCCCGGCGGCGACATAATGAATCTCACTTCGCGGCGCAGTCCCCTGAGTGTGCTTTCTTGGCAAAGCCGTTCTTTGCACGAGCAAAGAATGGCGTAAACTCCGGGCGACGCAGTCATAAAATCTCTTTCAGTGAAGCAAAATGTAACATTTGCCGGCACAAACGCGCTGGCGCGCTACACCTCATCCGGCGGCATTCGCCGCCACCTGTCTCGCTGCGGCTCGTGTCAGTAGCAGTTCCGCAAGCGGAACTGCGGGTCTTGGTTCCCACCGGGAACCAATTCAATACCGCGCCCCTGCTTCGCAGCCCTCGAGGGGAAGCCAAAGTTGGGGTCGTGCCGCGCGGCACGCGAACAAACATTTTTTTACCCGAATACAGAAACTTTCTCCGCTCTGCACAACATCTCTGTCGGATACCGCTCCCGGCTTGCCCGTTCCCCGGGGGGTCTCGGGGGGTGGAGCCGCATTGAGTTCATTGTGTCGCCGCTTTCCCGGCGGCGACATAATGAATCTCACTTCGCGGCGCAGTCCCCTGAGCGGTCTTTCTTTTTCCCTCTTTTTCTTTCTCGGAGAAAGAAAAAGAGGTTATTAGCGGCGACGCAGTCACAAAATCTCTGTCGCCAAATCAAAAAAACCGCCCACACCGGACGGCATCAATAATATATCCTTTTTCCAAAAGTTTTAAGGGGGTCCGGGGGATTTTTTTCAAAAAATCCCCCGGCGTTTCTTATTCATACACTAAGTAACCTCCCTGAACCCCTTGCCGATTATGTCGCTTGTCGAGGATATCACGACAAAAGCGTGTGAATCGATAGCCTTGATGTGGTTTCTTAAACTGACCGCCTGCGATCTTGTCATAACGGCAAGGATGACCGTCCTGTCCTCGTGAGTGTAGGAGCCGACACCGCGCCAGACCGTTGCGCTTTTGTGGAGGCTGTCGTTTATGTACCGGCAGACCTCGTCGGGATGGGTGGTGATTATGAAGAAATACTTGCTGATGTTGATGTTGTCGATCATTCCGTCAACGACAAGCGCCTTCGACAGCAGACCGAGAGCCGAGAACAGCCCCGCCTTTATGCCGAAAACGAAGAATCCGCAGGCAACAATTATCGCGTCAACACAGAACAGCGCCGCGCCGATATGTATGTTTGTGTATTTCTTCAGGATCATTGCGACAATGTCGGTCCCGCCGGTAGTCCCGCCGAGATTGAATATCACCGCCGATCCGAGCGCGGGAAGAATGACGGCAAAGACAAACTCCAGCATAGGCTCGTCCGTCAGCGGCGCCTTCATCGGAACGATTATCTCAAGCGCCGACAGCGAAAGCGACAGCAAAAGGCTGCAGTACACGGTCTTTATCCCGAAATTCCGCCCGAAAACTATCGCCCCGACGATAAGCAGAGCGACGTTTATCATCAGCATGACAGTTCCCGCAGAGAAATTCGGCGCTATCGCTCCGAGTATCATCGATATTCCGCTGACCCCGCCCATGCAGAAGCCGTTCGGAAACTTGAAAAAGTATATCCCCGCCGACATCGCAAGCGTCCCAGCGGTAAGAATCAGGTACTGTATTATCGGTTTTTCAATCAGTTTTGAGTTCATAGGATTATTAGATGGGGCTCTGCCCCAGACCCCGCCTTCTTTCTTGAGAAGAAAGAAGGGAGAAAGAAGAATAAAAAAGGAAATTGGTGATTAAGGTTTTCTGTCTGAGGGAGAGCACGGGGGTATATCCGCGCTCTCCCGTCAGCTATGCACTCTTATCCCTTGACCTTCGCTTCGATCTTATCCGCAGCCTCTTCCGCGCAGGGAAGCTCCATAAGCTCGACTGCACCCTTGTCGGCGAGGTTTGCAAGCGCGGGGTCGATCGGCACTCTTGCAAGGACGTCAAGCCCGTATTCCTTTGCGACCTCATCTACATGGGATTCGCCGAAGAGCTTTATTTCCCTGCCGCAGTCGGGGCACTTCAGATAGCTCATGTTCTCAACGATTCCGAGGACAGGGATGTTCATAAGCGACGCCATTCTGACCGCCTTTGAGACGATCATGGAGACCAGCTCCTGCGGGCTTGTGACGATGACGATTCCGTCAAGCGGGATCGACTGGAATACGGTAAGCGGCACGTCGCCGGTTCCGGGAGGCATATCGACGAACATCCAGTCTATATCGCCCCAGAAAACGTCTGTCCAGAACTGCTTCACCGTTCCCGCGATGACGGGACCTCTCCACACGACGGGTGTTGTTTCGTCGTCAAGGAGCAGGTTGAGGCTCATGACCTTTATCCCGGTCTTTGTCTCCGCCGGGAAGATCCCCTCGCCGTCTCCGTTGACCGGTCCCTGTATGCCGAACATTTTCGGGACGGAGGGACCTGTTATATCAGCGTCGAGTATCGCGACGTTCTGCTCTCTGCGCCTCATTGCGACGGCAAGCATTGCGGAGACCATCGATTTTCCGACGCCGCCCTTTCCGCTGACAACGCCGATGACCTTCTTTATGCTGCTCTTTGAGTTGCATGGCTCAATGAGACTTTCTTTTTTTGACGCACAGGAAGCCCCGCAGGTGGAGCAGTCGTGCGTACATTCTTCGTTTGCCATTATTTCCTCCATGATTACGATTACGGTTGTTTACGGTTTATTATATCCCAATCCGCGGCAAAAATCAAGAGCTGACGGCAAAAGACAGCGATTTATCTTGCAATTGCGCCGGAAATATGATATAATTCAGTCAGAATTACCGGTTTTCAGCCGAAAATGAGGATGCAAATATGATTTTTCTGAAATCCTTCCGCATTCCGACCGATGACGAGGAGGAGTTCTTCTTCATCCCGCCGCCGGTCAATCCCGACTACAAGACGAAAAACTTCCGCACGGTGTATCAGACGAAATATCCGTTCCTGTTTTTCCCCGGAAGAGGCGTCCCGGAGCTTGAATTTTCCGATATCACGATATTCTGCGGCGACAACGGCTGCGGGAAAAGCACGCTTCTCAACATAATTTCCGAAAAACTGTCCCTCCCGCGCGAAACACCGTACAACCGGAGCGACTTTTTTGAGGATTATACCGAGCTCTGCCGGTACAGCCTGTCGGGAAAGATTTCGGATAACAGCCGGATAATCACAAGCGACGACGTTTTCGACCGTGTCCTTGATATCCGCCGGCTGAATCAGTGCATAGACGACCGCCGCGCGGAGCTGATCGACGAGTACATAACCGAGCGCCGGAATGAAGAGCCGAACAACCTCTCCGGGCTTGAAGACTACGACAGGTGGAAGAAGGCTCACTCCATGCGGAAAAAGTCCGCGACCCAGTCGCAGTATATCCGCGCGAATCTCCGCCGCAACGCCGAGGAACGCTCAAACGGCGAAAGCGCGCTTGCCTTTTTCGTTGACAGAATAGCCGACGGCGGGCTTTATCTCCTCGACGAGCCGGAAAACAGCCTTTCGCCCGGCAACCAGATGCGGCTGAAATATTTCATCGAGGACTGCGCAAGAAGTCACTGCTGCCAGTTCATAATCTCCACCCACTCCCCGTTCCTGCTCTCCCTCCGGTATGCGAAGATATACGACCTCGACACCGTTCCGGTCACCGTCGCGCCGTCCTGGACCGACCTTGAGGGCGTAAGGGTGTACAGAGACTTTTTCGCGGAGCACGAGGAGGATTTCGGGGACTGAAAAAGCGCTTTGCCCGCAGCTTCATCTGCGCCTTCCGGGGCACTCCGGAAGCCAAAAACCGAAAATCCCCGCTTCTCTCCGAAAAAATCACCGGAACAGGTCGAAAAAAGACCCGTCCCGGTGATTTTTATAATATGGTTCATGAGCTTCTTTAATAATTCTTTCCCAGTCCTTCTTTCCCCTCTTTCTTCTCAAGAAAGAGGTGGGGTTTGGGGCAACGCCCCAAAAAAACTATCCCTCCCCTTTTTCACCTATGAAGCCGACGGTGAACAGCTCCTTCATCCTGTCCGTTCTGCCGTTGATGTAAAGCCACGCGAAAAGCGCCTCCATTCCGGTTGCGCGGCGGTACTGACCGGCTTTTGCGCTTTTCGGAATGGCGATACCGTGGCTGTTTCTGCCGCGCCTGAATACCGCGGCTTCCTCGGCGGTGAGAACCGGGAGAAGGTTTTCCATAGCGTCGCTCTGGGCGGTGGCTTTTACGTATGACAGCGCAAGGGAGTTTAGCTTTCCGACATCCGTGACGCCGGTGGAGAGAAGATACTGTCTTGCGATGAGCTCAAGCACCGAGTCGCCGAGATATGCCAGCGCCGCGCCGGAGAGAGATGAGGATGAGGGTATTTCGAACAGCATATTGTTGCCTGACTTTCTGGAGTTATTTTTTTCAGGGAATCCGGGTTACGACAAGGGAGGGATTTTATGACGGCGGAAGCCCTTCGGGGTTGACCGGGGAGACAGCCCGGTTCGCTGACCTTAAGCACGCGGCTCCTTGTCATGACATGGTATCTTATAAATTAATTGAACTTGATGATTCTGCACAAAAGGAGGCAGAAGCAGACAGTTAACCATGTTTTGATATTATGATAACATGAGAAAAAGGCTTTGTCAAGAGAATAACGCTGTCGATATGATGTACACCGGGGCAGGTACGATCATGCCGATATCGGCCGGCGGATCATGTACGCCCGCTCTTCCGGCGGTTTGTATAAGAGAGCGCCGGATCTCAGCATTCCCCCGCAAAACGCTTCCGCGAGCGTAACTACCCGGCACCTTCCGCTCAATGGTGAAGGCTGAGTCAGCTGATCTGTGCATTCTGGTTCATAAATTTCACTTTACTCGCGCAATATTCAGGCTTATTTTTCTGATTTACTTATTGACATTTGCTCTTAATTGAGATATAATATTGATAGTGAAACGGAAGGATATAAAAATGAAACGTCAGACGCTCCAAAAGACAATAATCCTTGAAGCCCTGCACCGGCTCTGCAACCATCCGACACCGGCAATGGTCTACGAGGAGGTTCATAAATCCTATCCGTCGATCAGTCAGGCAACGGTTTTCCGTGTTCTTGCCGGAGAGTGCGACGCGGGCAATGCTCAGAGGGTCTACGCTCCCGGATGCCCCGCAAGGTACGAGTTCGGGACAAGAAAGCACTGGCACATCTCCTGCCGCGTCTGCGGAAGGGTCGCCGATATCGAAATGGCTGACCACGACGCCGATCTGCGCACCGGGATCACTGACTCAAACGGGTTCACCGTCGAGAGATTTTATGTGGAATTTTCCGGACTCTGCCCCGAATGCCGGGCGGAAGCCGAAAAAGATAATAATCAAATCTGAAATTTATTTTTAAAGTGAGGTAATCATCATGAAATTTGTATGTACTGTATGCGGCTATGTTTACGAAGGCGACGCGGCTCCCGAGAAGTGCCCGGTATGTAAGGCTCCGGCTTCCAAGTTCAAGGCTATGGACGAGGAAGTGACATGGGCTGCCGAGCACGTTGTCGGCGTTGCTCAGGGCGCTCCGGAGGACATCATGAACGACCTCCGCGCCAACTTCATGGGCGAATGCACCGAGGTCGGAATGTACCTTGCAATGGCAAGAGTGGCTCACAGAGAAGGCTATCCGGAGATCGGGCTCTACTGGGAAAAGGCAGCGCTTGAGGAGGCAGAGCACGCGTCAAAGTTCGCGGAGCTTCTCGGCGAGGTCGTCACCGACTCCACCAAGAAGAATCTTGAAATGCGCGTTGAAGCCGAGAACGGAGCAACCGCAGGAAAGACCGACCTTGCAAAGCGCGCAAAGGCTCTCAACCTCGACGCTATTCATGACACCGTTCATGAGATGGCTCGTGACGAAGCCCGCCACGGCAAGGCTTTCGCCGGACTGCTCAAGAGATATTTCGGCAAATAAGAAAACCTCATAAATCCCGGAATTTTTCGGAATTGAAGGGGCTGTCAGAAACTCAGACCGGGTTTCTGACAGCCCTTTTTCCGATAGAGATTTAAGGGTGATGAGGGAAAAGCTCTCGGACGTTCTTCCGCACGGTGTGATTTTTTCAATGTTTGCGGGGATTATTACCGTTTACTTTCGGGAGCGGAACAATGCCGTCCTCCTGATTATTCCGGGGATTTTTGTTCCACGTGGAACATCTGCCGTGCCGGACTGCGGTTTAAGATTGTTCCACGTGGAACATCTCCGGCGGTTCTTTGTTCCACGTGGAACAATTGTCTGCGGCTTATCTCGGTTGTCACTCCGGTTTCCCCTCTTTTTCCCCACTTTGCGTTTTCCTATTGACATCCGGGTGCGGAATTGCTATAATATTAAGTACTATCAAATTCAATTCAGGAGAAAGTCAGTGGGAAAAATTATTGTTTTCGCCAACCAGAAAGGCGGCGTCGGAAAGACGACCTCGGCTGTAAATGTCGCCGCGTCTGTCGGTTCAAAGGGCAAACGTGTCCTGCTTGTTGACCTTGACCCGCAGGGCAACACCTCAAGCGGTGTGGGTATCAACAAGAAAAACATGAAGCTCTCAACCTACGATGTCCTTATCGGAAGAGCCACCGCAGAATCCTGTATTGTTGACACCGAATTCAAGAATCTGGCTATCATGCCGGCGAACATTTCCCTTGCGGGTGCGGAATTTGAGCTTGTAAGCGTTGACAAGCGCGAACACAGACTGAAAAATGCGCTCAACCTCGTCAGGGACAGCTACGACTACATCTTTATAGACTGCCCCCCTTCCCTCGGTATTCTCACCGTCAATGCACTTGCCGCAAGCGACGGCGTTATCGTTCCGATGCAGTGCGAGTACTATTCGCTTGAGGGTCTGTCTCAGCTGATGTCAACAATCAAGACCTGCAAAAGGCTTTACAATCCCGATCTGCAGATCCTCGGCATACTCATCACAATGTATAACGGCCGGCTCAATCTTTCTATGCAGGTTATGGACGAGCTTAAAAAATACTACGCGGGAAAGCTGTTCAGGACAACTATCCTCCGAAACGTAAAGCTCTCGGAGGCGCCGAGCTACGGCTCACCGATCATGTACTACGACAAGCACTGCAAGGGTGCCGAGGCTTACGATCAGGTTTCAGACGAGATTATTGAGAGAATGTAGAGGAGAGGAGAACGTTTGGGGGCTCTTTTGAAAAAAAGCCCCCAAGCCCCCAAAAAACTTTTGTCAAGGGATTTATTGATGGGGCTGTACCAACGGGGATATAATTATCAGAGATAGCAACGACCCAATGTAAAAATCCTTTCCAGTACGCTTCTTTGCTACTTTCTTTCAAAGAAAGTAGACGTTACTCCCCAAAAACTTTTGTCAAAGGGTTTGATTTATGGGGCTTGCGAACAGGGATGAAATTATTCGGGATACCAACGAACCCATGAATAAATCCTTCCCAGTACGCTTCTTTGCTACTTTCTTTCAAAGAAAGTAGACGTTCTCTCCACCCAAAAGAAAGGTTCAGAAAAATGGCAAAGAACAAAAACACGGGCTTAGGACGCGGGCTTGATGCGATATTTATAGACAACAGCGTAGAGGACAGCGGAAACGTGACGATGCTGAGGATATCGGAGATAGAGCCGAACCCGGATCAGCCGCGGCGCGAATTCGATCCGGAGGCGCTGTCGCAGCTTGCCGATTCGATAGCCACACACGGTCTGATACAGCCAATTGTCGTCCGCTCGGCGGGGACTGACGGGTTATATCAGATAATTGCCGGAGAAAGACGGTGGAGAGCGTCGAAAATGGCGGGGCTCACCGAGATACCGGTAATAGTCAAGGAGCTTGACGACTCGAAAGCGGCGCAGGTCGCGCTTATCGAGAACATACAGCGCGAGGACCTCAATCCTATCGAAGAAGCGGCGGGGTACAGGTCATTAATGGACGAATACTCCATGACGCAGGAGGAGGTCGCAAAGCAGGTCGGAAAGAGCCGGAGCGCGGTTGCGAACTCCACAAGGCTTCTCGATCTCCCGGACGGGGTAAAGGAGCTTGTAAAGACCGGTCAGCTCTCTGCGGGACACGCGAAGGTGCTGCTTTCGGTGCATGACGAGGATGAGATGGTCAGACTGGCGCTCAATACCGTTTCAAAGTCGCTGTCGGTCAGGGAGACAGAAAAGGCAATAAAGGTGGCTCTCCGGCGTATTAAGCAGATGGCACAGCAGGCAAAGGCGCTTGATGACCTTGAAAACGGACGTGTACCGGTCGATTACACCGCAGAGCTTGCGAAAAAAATGACCGCGCGGCTCGGACACCGGGTGACTATAAAAAAATCGGCGGGCGACTCAAGGATCGAGATACACTTTGCCGACGACGCGGAGCTTGGCGACATAGTTGCAGACATCTGCGGAGACAACATTTTTGACGAATAATCAATTGCGGCAGAGCCGCGAAAGGAAAAAATCATGCTTGACATAAAATATATCAGAGAAAATCCGGATGAGGTAATTGCCCGTCTTGCCTGCAAGGGCAGAGACGCCAAGGAAGAAATTGCAAAGATCATAGCGCTTGACGCCGAAAGAAGGGCGAAGATCGCCGAAAACGAGGCGCTCAAGGCAGAGCAGAACAAGACGACGAAGCTCATTCCGCAGTACAAGAAGGAGGGGCTCGACGTGGCTCCCATCTTTGCCTCCATGAAGGAAATGTCGAATAAGGTCAAGGAAAACGACGCGGAGATTGCAAAGGTGGAAGCCGAGTACAACTCCCTTATGTGGGGGCTTCCCAACCTTCCCGACCGCGACCTGAAGCCCGGCGGAAAGGAAAACAACGAGCCGCTGCGCTATTTCGGAGAGCCGCACAGGTTTGATTTTGAGCCGAAGAATCACGTTGATCTCTGCACCGATCTCGGGCTTATCGACTACAAGCGCGGAACAAAGCTCGCGGGGAGCGGATTCTGGATATACACCGGCATGGGCGCAAGGCTTGAATGGGCGCTTCTCAACTATTTCATCGAATTCCACATCGGAAACGGCTATGAGTTCATGCTTGTGCCGCATATGCTCGAGTACGAGTGCGGCTTTACCGCGGGACAGTTCCCGAAATTCGCCGACGAGGTCTATAAGATCGCAAATCCGACCGACGACCGGGTTCACTATATGCTCCCGACCGCCGAGGCCGCACTTGTCTCGCTCCACAGAAACGAGATACTGAGCGAAGAGGAGCTTCCGAAAAAATACATCAGCTACACCCCGTGCTTCCGCCGTGAGGCAGGCAGCTACAGAAGTGACGAGCGCGGAATGGTCAGGGGACACCAGTTCAACAAGGTCGAAATGGTACAGTACACCCTTCCCGAAAAGTCGGACGAGGCATTTGACGAGCTTGTGGCGAATGCGGAGAATCTTGTGAAGGGTCTTGGCTTCCACTTCCGCACCGTCAAGCTGGCGGCGGAGGACTGCTCGGCTTCCATGGCAAGGACCTACGACATTGAGATACAGATCCCGTCGATGCACGGCTACAAGGAGGTCAGCTCCGTCTCCAACGCACGCGATTATCAGGCGCGCCGCGGTCAGATGCGTGTCAGACGCGCCGACGGCAGGATCGAGCTTATGCACACCCTCAACGGCTCCGGGCTTGCGACATCGAGAATTCTTCCCGCGCTTGTCGAGCAGAACCAGAACGCCGACGGCTCGGTCAACGTCCCGGATGTACTCAAGAAGTACGTCGGGGTGGATGTTATAAAGTAAAAAACAATAATCAGCCTTCCCCTTGATGGGAAGGTGTCGGGTAGTTCCGCTTGCGGAACTACTACGGATTGAGGTGTAGCGCGATAGCGCGTTACAGAGCATAAAGTTACTTTCCTGATAGAAAAACGGTTCCGCAAGCGGAACCTACACCTCATCACCGCCTGCGGGCGGAGCTGTCTCGCTGCGGCTCGGTCAGGCTTGGCTCTTGACCTCCCCCGGAGGTCAATTCACTACCAAGCCCCTGCTTCGCAGCCCTCAAGGGGAAGCCAAGGTTGGCGTGAACTCTCTGTCGGAAATTTGAAATCGACAGTAAGCCTTCCCCTCAAGGGGAAGCCAAAGTGAATAAAGAATACCAAAAAAGGAGATATTGACTATGACATTCTCCGACATTCTGATTCAGAACAATCCGACGCTTGCCGCGATACTCTACCCTATGCTTATAGGGCTGATAATCGGCGCGACCGTCGTACTTTTCAACAAGCAGGTCATCGGCAAGCTGGTAAAAAAGCTGCTTGATGACAAAATCCACTCCGAGGGGTCGGCAAAGACCCTTGACGAGCTTGGGTTCGGAAAAAGCAGGATGTTGAAATTTCTGCTCCGCGACGGAACGACCCTCAGAAAGGTGGTAAAAACCGCTGAAGGCGGCGAAGCCGGAGCTGCCGCAAGGTACTACATCCCGCAGGACTGCGCATACCGGGCGGAGGTGACCTACAATCCCGACGGCTCGTCGGTGATCACCGTTGTAATTGCCATCGTTATGTTCATTGCGCTGACATTTATCATGATGACGGTCATTCCCGACCTGATACAGATGCTGAAAAACGCAATCAACGCTCCGAAATCCTGAACTCTTCCCTTTTCTGAAAGGACAACATTATGACAAACGGTATGAATTATCGCAGCGACGGCAGATACCGGCAGAAAAAGCACCGCAGCACCGCTTTTGTCGTCACGACGGCGTTTCTTGTGTCGGTTTTTTTCGTCATTGTTACATTTGTCGCGATCTATATTTCCGGGATCCGGTACCTGAAAAAGAGCTTTGACGACGGCAGCTACATCAAGTTTTTCGGCAGGGTTGACAGTGAGGGCTTCCCCGTCTCCGGCAGGCTCTATTACTCCGACGGAAAAACCGCCGTGATCGATATCAAGACCTCAACCGTCACGTACAGCAACGGCTCGGTCTATGAGGGCGCGCTTATCAATCTCCAGCGCAACGGCAAGGGCAGAATGACAAATGCCAACAAGGACGTGTACACCGGCGATTTCGTCAACGACCGTCAGACCGGGACCGGGACCATCGCCTATTCCAACGGGGATATCTACGAGGGCGGGTTTGTTGACGGCAAAAAGCAGGGCTACGGAAAGTACACCCGTGCCAAGGACGGTTCTGTCTACGAGGGCTATTTCAAAAACAACGCCAAGCACGGCGAGGGTAAATACACCTGGTCGGACGGTTCTTCCTACACCGGCACCTACGTGAACGACGTGAAGTCGGGTAACGGCAGGTTCGTCTTTGCAAACGGCGACGTCTATGAGGGAACCTTCATAAACGACGTACGCACCGGAACCGGGACCTATACATGGGCCTCCGGCGACGTCTACACCGGCGAGTTTCAGAACAACATGATGAACGGCTGGGGCACCTACAAATGGGCTGCCGGCAGAGTTTACGAGGGTCTGTTCAAAAACGGCGTGATCGTCCGCGTGGACAACGGGGTGTAGGAGAACGAGGGGAAAACGAGGGGAGAACGTCTACTTTCTTGTGCAGTTAATCCCGCAAGGGATTAACTGCTGAAGAACAGTAGCAAAGAAGTGTACTGGGAAGAATTATATTTTATTCGACAGGGTTTTTGTTTGTACGGATTCTTAATTGCCGGTGAATTATGTTCTTCCGGTAAACGTTTAACTCACATAATGACAACAGTGCGTCAGCCGCCGCGGTCGGCGCACTGTTTTTTTCGATCTGACGCAGGGGAAAAAGAGGGGGACGACAAAAGCACTTTGATACGGTATAATATTTATACCGGGGAGTCGGGTTTATTCAGGGTACAGAAAAATTCTCCGAATTGTAAATATTAATACTCTGTGTCGTAAATTTTAACTCCGGCTCTTGAAATCGTTCCGGAAATGTGATATACTTATAGTTAACTATATTAATATAATAATACATAAAGAAAGAAACCGGAGGCACCGATGGATACACATCTCGATGCTGAACAATTCAATGAAATATGGTCCTTTGCACTGAAGGAAATTCAACGGGTATGTGAACTTCCGGACACCATGATGCACCTGTGGTTCAACGACATGAAGCTGACGCTTGTTACGGAGGATTCCGTGGTGCTTACCACCGAAACCGACTTCCGCCGGGATGTTGTAACGAACCGGTACACAAAACAGCTTACCGAGGTCATGAGCGGCATTCTCGGTTATCCCGTAACCGTTTCTGTTGTTTCCGGTCAGAAGGAAAGGAATCTCGAAAAAAAGATGACCGAGGCGGCAAGGCTTGAATCGGCTGACGTTGATCCCGCAAAGGACTTTTATGTCAGGGTCGGAGAGCAGAGGACGCAGAACAAGGCATCCGTCCCGTCGGCATTCAGGGAGTACACGTTTGAAAACTTCGTCATCGGAAGCTCCAACAGGTTTGCCCATGCCGCGGCGCTTGCCGTTGCCGATGCTCCGGTGAATTCCTACAATCCGCTGTTCATATACGGTCCTTCCGGCGTCGGAAAGACCCATCTGCTCTATGCGATAACCAACCGGATCACAAAGAACTATCCCGATTACAGGGTTATTTACGTAAGCGGCGAGGAGTTCACGAACCAGCTTATCGATGCGATCCACCGGAACATCACTCCGGAGTTCCGGGAAAAGTACCGGAAGGCCGACGTTCTGCTTATCGACGACATTCATTTCATCGCCGGAAAGGACTCGACTCAGGAGGAATTCTTCCACACCTTCAACGAGCTTTACAAGAACAACAAGCAGATAATCCTGACCTCCGACCGGCCGCCAAAGGATATAAAGACACTTGAAAACCGGCTGAGAACAAGGTTCGATTCGGGACTTACCGCCGATATCCAGCTGCCTGACCTTGAGCTGAGAGCGGCGATAATCAAAATGAAGGCGGAGGCGGTCGGTGTTGACATTCCCGACGACGTTGTGAATTACATCGCCGAAAACATAAACGACAGCGTCAGAAACCTTGAGGGTGCGGTAAACAAGATCGGCGCGCTGAACAAGCTGTCGGGGCAGAACATATCCCTTGACCTTGCCGTGCGCTGTATTTCCGACAAAATGGTCGGCTCGGAGCCGGTCAACGTGACAATCGACAAGATCCTTCACACCGTGTCGTCGCACTACAACATTACGGTCGAGGATATGAAGAGCCGCAAGCGTATCAGCAGCATTGCCTCTGCCCGTCACGTGGCTGTATATATCATAAAAAAGATGACAGACCGCTCGCTTCCCGCAATAGGACGGGAGTTCAACCGCGACCACACGACAATTATCAACTCTATCGACACCGTTGAAAAACGTCTTGCCTCCGACCCCGCTTTTGACGCGGAGCTGAAAGAACTGATGCGGGCGGTTAAGAGTTAGAGTTTGATTGTGGGAAATACGTCTACTTTCTTTGAAAGAAAGTAGCAAAGAAGCGTACTGGAAAAAATTTTTTATTGGCAGTATAACCGTGCGACTGGCACAAAATCCGAAGAATAGCACGGCGAAATCGTGCCGCGCGGACAGCTGAACAAGCGGCTTTTGCCCGAACACGGAAACTTTCTCCGCTGTGCACAATATCTCTGTTGTTTGTCTCTCCCGGCTTGCCCGTTCTATGGGGGGTCTCGGGGGGCGGAGCCGCATTGAGTTCATTGTGTCGCCGCCCCTTCCTGCGGCGACATAATGAATCTCACTTCGCGGCGGAACCCCCTGAGCGGTCTTTCTTTTTCTGAGTTTTTCTTTCTCCGAGAAAGAAAAACGGATAGGCTCTGACGCAGTCACAAAATCTCTGTCACCAAATCAAAATCCCCTGAAAACCCCAAGCAAAAAAAGTTTTCCACACCCCGCGAAACCTTACAGCACCGTGCTTTACCGCTCTGTCAACAAAATTGCCCCGACTTTTCCACAGATTTCTCCACATAACAGACGGGCTGTTGATAACTTTTGTTGTGTCCACAGATTTTCAACATCAAACGACAGAATGCAAATCCGGAAATATCCCCGAAAACCCCTTTTCTGACCGTGAAAATCCCTGTTTTTCAGGTTTTCCACAGTATCAACACCCCTTACTGCTCCTGCTACGATAAATATATCTTTTATACTTCTCTTCCCCGTCCCCTGCGGGGAGAGCGAAAGGACAAAAAATGAAATTCACAGCCGAAAAAAACGCGATACTTGAGGTAACGCTCCCGACCTCCGGTTTTGCATCAGGAAAAAGCACTATTGCAACAACAGAGGGTATCCTCTTCCGTACGACCGGGGACGGGTCCTGCGATATCGTTGCATATGACCTTGAAAAAGGAATAAAGACCTCTCTTGAATGCACGGTTGAAGAGGAGGGCTGCGCCGTTATCAATGCCACGCGGTTTATCCAGATAGTAAGGACAATGCCTGACGGGCAGATAACGGTTGCCGTTGATGAGAGAAACAACCGCACGATGATCTCGTCGGGAAATGCAAAGTTTGAGCTTCAGGCGCTTTCCGGAAAGGACTTTCCCGACCTGCCGGAGCTCCGCGGCGACAGAGGGTTCACGATAAAGCACTGCGATCTGAAGAATCTTATTGCTAAAACACAGTTTGCGATAGCCGTGAATAATCCGAGGCCGGAGCTTAACGGACTTGACCTTGACGTGAAGGGCAACAGGATCACCGCGGTATCCTGCGACGGAAACCGGCTTGCCGTTTACGGAATGGACTGCGAGATAGAGAACGTCGGTGTTACAGCCGAGCTGAATTTCAACATAATTCTTCCCGGAAAGACGGTCACCGAGCTTATGCGCTTTGTGAACGATTCCGAGGAGCTTATGAAGATAAACGTTGCGCGGAAGCACATTATGTTCTTCATCGGGAAATTCATTGTTTTTACCCGTCTGATAGATGCGGTTTACGTCGATTACGACAGGTTTATCCCGAAAGCGCCGAAAATTTTTGCGACGGTCGGGACAAAGGAGCTTGAGGGTGCGCTGGGACGCGCGCTTCTCGTCACGGAGGAGCGTCAGCAGGGGCAGGTCAAGAGCCCGGTCATCTGCGACATCACCGACGGCTGTATGACTGTTTCGTCGTCGTCGGTCACCGGAAGGGTCAACGACGAGATCACGGTGGAGCATGAGGGCGAGAATATCGAGATCGGTTTCAACTGCCGCCTGCTTCACGATGCCGTCAGCGTCTGCGACAGCGAGTCGGTGAAGATATCGCTCACTTCCCCGCTTATGGGCATGACCATTGAGCCGGCGGAAAAGGAGGAGGGGAAGAAATTCCTGCTGCTTGTTTTGCCGGTGAGGTTGAATAAGTAAGTTCCCCTGCGCGGGGGAAGCGGCGCTTTATTGGGTTTTGTTTTGGTGACAGAGATTTTATCACTGCGTTATCGCCTATCCGTTTTTCTTTCTCCACAGAAAGAAAAACTCAGAAAAAGAAAGACCGCTCAGGGGACTGCGCCGCGAAGTG